>MKWU01000585.1_pt1 | contig 68775 bp, 57 predicted proteins | sample 809101 | NCBI WGS metagenome assembly MKWU01 (sample SAMN05860141, study PRJNA318959) | sponge metagenome | host: Aplysina aerophoba | place: Slovenia: Piran, Adriatic Sea, Gulf of Piran | collected 2013-05-07
AGGAGCTGCGCCGGGCCCTGGGAGACCGGGTGTATCCGACCCTGGAGGCCAAGCAGGAAGCCCTGGAGCCGATCCTGAGGGCCTGGCAGGCGGATCCGGAGCGGGTCAAGCAATTGTGCGGCTGGCGCTGGATCCGGAAGGCCCTAACGGATTTGCCCGCGGACACACAAGTAATCTAACCATATTGGATTGGTATTAGACCGATGATACCTGGGGGGGAGCTACGCGCCTTCGGATAGCCACCGACTTATGCCCGGGAGCCGTTGCGGCGCAACCGCCGCAACCGCGGGAGGCGACCGGCGGTCTGGTCTTTCATCAGGTCCGTGATGTCGGGCAGGTCCTGGAGTTCGGCGGCATCCAATTCGCGGGCAAACCGCTCCGCTTCCGCGTCGCCCCACACTTGCCTGACAAACTTGAGAAGAACCCGTTTCTCTCCTCGAACCTCACCCAGTTCCATGCCCCGTTCCACACCAAGTTCCACGCCCCGTTCCACGCCCCGCTCCACGCCCCGCTCCTCGCCTTCCTTCACTTTGTCCTTCACGTATTGGCCGAATGTGTACATGACTGCCTCCGCCTCTTCGATGAACATGATTTTACCCAACGCCGCTCTCAGTTCTGGCAGGTCCGCAAACAGCAAGCCAAAGCCCGTCTTCAACCAGGTCGCGAAGGCCCGGCGCGTTGTCTCCGTGGCTTCGAGGGCCCGCGGGATGATCCCATCCCGCAGCACCGGCAGGACCAACTCCACGGCCGAACGATGTCCCCGCTGCATCTCGACTTGGACGCGCGCCAAGGCGACAAAGCCGGACACCAGATTGTGTCGCGGAAGCTGATGCCCGTCGTCTTCCAGCCCCGGCATCCCATAATCGTGGATGTCCAGCAGGGCCCCTTCCCGGAACCCGTACCGCCGGGAACCGGGAACCGTCTGCACCGGACACCACCAGGCACCGAACGGCTGCAGGCCGGTATTGACCACCAGGCCCAGAACCTCCAGCCCGTGCAGGCTGGGACTCATCCTCCGCGCGTAGGCAAACATGCGGTCGGACATGCCGGAGGCGCGCTGCGACTGAAACTCCAGGTGCAGAAGCAACTGATCCTCGGCCTGCCCAGCGCGCTCCAGCAACCAAACCATGTCCCGGTGCCCCTCGATCTGGTGCGGATGGTGTTCCGGGTCAACCTCCACGGACGACCCGGCCACCACCCGCACGGGCACAAAGCCCTCAAGCTCGGGACACTCACGCGCCGCCAGGAAGGCGATCAGGTCGTGGACCGTGTCGGGTTCGGCGAAGATCGACTTGTGGGTCAGGTCGTGGGAGAAGTCCCTGGGGTTTGGTTCCTGTGGCTGCGACACGGCTGTCCTCGATTGAATGAAAACTGCACGTCCACATGCAGGGAACGTGCCACCATCCAAGGTATCGTCAGTTGCACCCATAGGGCACTCCAACAACCATATGATGTCCGGCTACAGTCTGGAATGCCAATGTCGGCATTGAATTTTGGCAACTCGACCTGTTTTGTTGGACGCAAAACCGATACTGCCGCCAAGGGCCACCGGCACCGTCGAAAGGCCCCAAGGGCCAGCCCAACAAAGGTACGTCCGGTTCACCCACTGCCATGCGTACCAGATGCGCCGGCGCACAGTTGTTCCCTACAACAGTCGGACAAGGATGAGCCAAACGTCGTTGCGTCGCCAGGTCGTTTACGAGCGGAGTCGGACCCGACCAGTGAACCAGCACCGCGGCGGAGTCGGAATTCGATCTGCGACGAAAGACGGTTGACGGCATTGACCGTCCAAGGCCAAACATGGAAGTCTCTTTGTCGCAGGCGGTCCCGGACCCATTTCAACGAGACTGACAGGGACCAATGGCACGTTCAGCTTCAACCCCGCGCCCTGGACCGCCGCCTGCCATTCGCAGCCCCATCGGAACCGTGTTCGGAATGTCCATCGCCGGCCGCGCAGGTGCAACATCCCCTCCGCTTGTGCGGAGAAGTTCGGAACAACAGGGTGTAGTTGGTCCCCTTTGGCACCCGCGCGCCGGTACAATCCATGAGGTGGTGATTCGTTGAACTCCTGACGGCAAGGAAATCCGTTGCAACACTCGGTAGACATCAGGGCACTCGGCAGATCGGCGGTTCTTGGTGCAGCTTCCAACATCCTGGCCCTGGCCTCCCTGATCGGAATCCTCTACTTCGGCTTCGCGGTCGTAGGGGTGTTCTACGGCCTGGCCAACACAATGGCACGGGCCGGGTCCGAGATCAGCGCGCTGACGGACAAGTCCGCCGGTGAACTGGTGCTGGCAAGCCTCGGCGGCACGTTCAGCAACGCGGTCCAGGGGCTGGTTGCAGCCTGGCCGGCCTTTATCGTCTTCGCCGTTCTGGGCATTGTCGCCGCCACTGGTTGGTTCCTGAGTGGATCGCTCTCCGAAACCAGACGCTGGTTTGTCAGTTTCGGGATCATGGCGACCGTTATCAGTGCGACCGCAACCGTCTGGATGATGCTTCAGCGCAACCAGATACAGATTTGGATCGCCGAGTCCCCGGAACTGTTCCGCTGGCGCGAAGTGCTTATGCGCTCCATTGGCACCGACATCTCCGTGATACTGGTGTTCAGCTTGCTGGTGGCAGTGCCAATCTGGATGGCCTGGCGCTGGTGGTTTGAGCGGCTGGCCCAACGGCGCAGCCGTTTGCCGGCATCCAACATGCCCCTGCCGTCGGCGCTGCCAAAACAGAACCAACCAAGACGGAACTCGGGAACACCGTTCGGCAGGCAACCACATCCGGCTGGTACCGGTGCCGCGGATCCCTATCGGTCGCTCCTACTGTCCCGGCCGTTCCTGTTTGCAGCCTCAGTTTTGTTTTTGTTGCTGACCACGGCGGTGCTGTTGTTGAACTCGCAGTACAAGCAGTCGACCCTGCGGCTTGAGCACGGAGCATTCGTCCTGACGCGAGTCGATCCCCTCAGCAGCGATACGCTGTTTCTCGAGGCCGATGCCAGGAAGATCAGAATTGTCAACGTCAACGGTGAAGGCAGCGTGACCGTCCGACTGACATCGGCGGAATCGGATGCTGCGGCCTTGGAGCCCGTGACGGACTGGTCGTTCACCCGGCGCAACGACCAGGAGTACTTCTACAAGGAATTTCCGTTGACTGGATTAACTCCAGGGGCCTACCGGTTGGAGTTCGAGCAGACCGAGGGCTGGGGTTGGTATGAGTGGACACTGAGCCAAGGCACCACGCAGGACAGCACCATCCTGTCTCTGACGATGGGCATCGTACTGGCCAGCGCTCTAGTAACAGCCGGCCTGTTGGCCATCAGCGGCATGCTGGCTGTACGGCGCTTCCTTTGACCGATCAAATCAAATGTGGGCCATCGGAGGGCGGTGCGTGACCGCCCTCCGTCGGGCATTTGGTTTCAGGGTGGCGGGGGCGGTCCTGCCTCGGGCCAGTTGTGGAACCACTCGTCAATCATGAGTTTGTACTCATTGCAGGTGGGCAGGGGATCAAACCACCTCCATGCCGCGGGCTGTCCCGAATGGAAACCTGCCGCCTGAATAGCTAGGTGAATGCAGTCATACGCTCGGATTGACTGGAGCTCATGTTGGGGAATCAGCGATTTCAGTTTTGCCACTGCTGAGAACCAGGTCTCTGTGAAGATGCCTTCCATTACAGCCCAGTCTGGCCATCCCGTTCTTGCCTTTACATCAACCCCTGGGCCGCCTCCGCCACCACCTGCCGCTCCTGCTCCGGTGTCAGGTAGGAGGGCTTGCCCGGACCGCCCCGCCGACGGGACCGCACCGCGTCCAAGCCGCCCTCCCGGTACCAGCGCAGCCACCGCGGCACGGCGTTGCGGCCCACACCCACCACGGCCGCCACCGCCGTTGGCCCCTGGCCCTGGCGCAACAGCCACAGCGCATGCAGCCGCGTGCGCACTTCGGTCACCTGTTCCGCCCGATACTGCGCATGCAGGGCGGCCGCCGTGTCCTCCACCGCCCAGACCACGCCTGCCTTGCGGGCCATGGCACACCCTCCCTTCACAACCGCGAAATCCAGTATCTATATTATGCTGGACTGGTATGAGATCCTGCTCCTTCTCCTGGCTTCCAGTTCCGACATTACATTGACCGAAGATCTGCCTGGATACTGTTTGGATTGTGTCTGGCGGCAACCCGGGTCAACGAAGGATGGTTCCGCGTTTCCAACCCTTTGCACCTCCGCATGCCACCGCACCGATTCCCAACTTCATGGCAACAACCCCGGGAACATCAGGAACTCTTGGGACCGCGCGCCCGGGGTTGCCGGGACGGTGAGGTGCGGCCGGTGTCCGGGGGCAGGCCAAGGTGGTCCCGCCAGCGGTCGGGCTCTGCCGCGGCCGCCAGCACACGCGCCTCGGCATCCATCGGCAGGCCGTCCGCCGCCCAGTGCTGCGCCGCCCGCGCCGCCGTCCCGGGATACGTGGCCTCCGGCAAGACTTGCTCCAGCATCTGCAACAGTGTCTCAACGCGGCCTTCGGCATGACCCTCAACGCGGCCTTCGGCATGGCCCTCAACGCGGCTTGCGAGCAAGGCGGCCGCCTGATCGGTCGCGCGGTCGCGCCAGCGCCCCGTAGCCGGCTCGTGCCACTGAAAGCACACCCGCGCCTCCGGCTCCGGACGCAACAGGCGCAGGGCTGTGCCACAGACCTCGCTGTACACGGGCTCCAGGACCTCGGCCGCCCCGGCAACCCCGGACGGGGCCGAGGGCGACACCTCGCCACCATCCACCGGCACGTAGTCTCCGTCCCGCAGGCGGTGCAGTGTCAGCCGCGCCGGACGGGCAGGCAGGGCACCGCCATCCGGCCGGCCGGGGTCCAGAATCAGATATTCGCGCACACCGAGGGCCCGGTACAGTTCCCGCTTGCCGCCCCAGTCCCGAGCCGCGGTGCTCGGCGAAGCAATTTCCACGATCAGGTCCGGCACCGGATGGTTGCCGTCGGTGTGCAGCGTGCGAGACTTGGGCAGCTGCCCGTCGTCCCAGCCTGCCGGCAACACCGCCAAATCCGGCTGCACCTTGGTCTGCACGGCACCGCCCTCCGTACGCAAACCCGCTTGCCGCCCCAGGGCCTCGGGGTAGTGGTAGTCCGGTTCGTCGAGGATGCGGCCGGGCTCCAGGACATCGCCCAAGATATCCTGCCCGGCCTCGATCAGGGCCCGGTGCTCGGAAGGGGGCGGCATCAGGAACCCCTCCTCGTCGAACACGCACCAGTGGAGGTAGGCATCGTCCGCACAGTAGTCGGGATCCGTGGTCCACTCGTCTTCATATTCGTGGCCCTCGTCATAAACGTAGTCGGGATCGTAGTGGGGCAGGGCCGCCAGGTGTGCCCGCCACGCCGCGGGGTTTTGGATGCGGTGGCTCGCGCGCCGGCGACGCGCGGCCTGCGCCGCGTCCGGAGACGTGTCGCCGCGCGTTGGCGGCACGCGCCAGTCCCGGTGGGTCCAGCGCGGCACCGGGACAGAGGCGGGTTCGGGGACTCGGTCCCTGTCGACCTGGGGTGCTTGTTCCCTTACAACCGTGTCGGTGGTCATGATGTACGTGCTCCCAATATGAGTGCCCGGTGCGGTCCATTATCAACGAGACTGCAACCGTACCCCGGGAATTGGCAGCGAGTACCGGTGCGAGGCTCCGTTCGCCGTATCAAAAACCGATGCCGCTTACGGGAAGGTGACCGAAGCTACGACAGGCGGTTCACCCCGGATGTGCCGAATTCCCAGTACAATCCATGCCGAATTGGCTGAACCGCGTTGGGTCAAGGGCATCTAACGCACCAGACCCCCGGTCGCCAACAGCGCGCCGTACACTACTACATCTTTATCTTTAGTCGGCCCGCGGACGCAGCCGCCCTGCTGGGCATTGTCCGCGGCCACTGGAGCCCCGAGAACGGACTGCACCGCACGTTGAACGTGCAGTTCCGGGAGCACGACTACCGCATGCACCGAAGCCACCCCATCCGCGATGGACATCCTACGCCGGACTGCCCTGAAAAGAATGCGGACGCTTCAACAGAATCTCAAACCGGATGTACCTACCAGACTGCTGCACGACCGAATCAGATCCAGTGTCATTCGCCAAGACAACTGCTGGGCGGATTGCAGGAGACTCTCCTCGGGCAGACGACGGTGTAATGTGTCGATATCACACTGGATTGGCATGACCCTGAACTGTGCCGTTCGATCCGCTGTGGTTCAAACTCCGGGCACCCCAAGTCCGAAACCCGAATCTGTGCCAAACATCGGAGTGGAAGGAGACGGATCTTTTGCAGTGCGCGCCCCCAACCACCATCCGCAGCACTACGCCCACAGGTGTACGGTCATATCGTCACCGCCACTGGCCAGGGTCCGCCCGTCGGGGCTGAATGCCACACTGTAGACCGATTCACTTGACGCTCCAAGGGGCTGCCTTAGAACACCCGTGTTCGCATCCCACAGGCATACACTGTAACTGCTGCTTGCCAGGATCCGCCCGTCGGGGCTAAAGGTCACACCGTTGACTCTTCCGGTACTTCCGGTGTGCCACTTCAAAGTGCTAAGGCAAGTGCCAGTGGCCGCATCCCACAACCGCGCGCCGTCCGTGCCACCGCTGGCCAAGGTCCGCCCGTCCGGACTGAACGCGACACTGAAGACCTTCCCCTTGTGCGCGTTCTTCAGGGTGTGGCGGAGCGTCTCCGCGTCCACATCCCACAGACGCACGGTACCGTCCCCGCCGCTGCTGGCCAGAGTCCGCCCATCTGGACTGAACGCCACGCTGTAAATCCGATCCACATGGCCCCATAAGGTCTGCCTGAAAGTACCCGCGTCCGCATCCCACAAACGTATGACGCGGTCCGCGCCACCGCTGGCCAAGGTCCATCCGTCCGGGCTGAACGCCATGCTGTGGACCGCCTTCTCATGTCCCCCCAAAGTCTTCCATAGAGTGCCTGTGGCCGTATCCCACAAACGTATGACGCAGTCCGCGCCGCCGCTGGCCAGGATCCATCCGTCCGGGCTGAACGCCACGCTGTGGACCGCTTCCCTATGTCCAGCCAGGGTTTTCCATAGAGTGCCTGTGGCCATATCCCACAAACGCACGGTGTGGTCCGCGCTGCTACTGGCAAGCGTGAGTCCGTTGGGGTGGAAAGCTACACTCAAAACCCTGGCCGCATGTCCCCTCATGGTATCGCGGAGGATGACCGTAGCTGGTTCCGACGGGAGGCTGGTAGGCGAGTCTAAGTCCACCATATCTTCTGCAATGGAAACGGCAGGGTCCAAAAACGCCGATTTGAATGCAGCAGCGGACTGCGGTCGATTCTCAACTCTGACTTGGAGGGCCTGTCGAATGGCATCGCACATTGGGCCTCGCAGTTCAACGGGAAATCCAAGCTCGTCGTGGGGGTTTTGGAAACGGTCCGGGACGGATGGGGGTGGGGTACCGGTTAACGCGTGGTACAGGGTTCCCCCAAGACAGAAAATGTCCGTGTAGGGTCCGAATTGCGCCTGAGTACTGAACATTTCAGGTGCCGCATAGTCCTTCGTCAGGATCCGTGTGTGCCGGACCGTCTGGTGGAGGGCAAACGGCCGCGCCGAGCCGAAATCCACCAGAACGGCCCTTCCGTTGCGGGTCAGCATGATGTTGGCTGGTTTGATATCCCGGTGCAGCAGTGACTGCCGGTGCACCTCAATCAGGGCGTCGCAGATGGCAATCGCGATCGCGCGCACGTCATCCATAGACAGCGGACCCGCCTCCTCGATGCGGTCCTGCAGCGTTTGCCCTTCCAAGTACTCCATAACGATGTAGGCCGTCCCGTTTTCCAGAAACACGTCATGAACTGTCACAACGTGTGGGGAATCGAGTCGGGCAATGGAGCGTGCCTCCTCCAGTATCTGTTCCATCTCCATCCGGAAATCCGTTTGTCGCTGTTCAGGCACCAACACACTGGTGCCGCGGCGCACGGCATCCTCGGGAAAAAGCTCCTTGATGGCAACCACCCTCTGGAGGTGCCTATGCGCTCCCTTGTACGTGATTCCGAATCCCCCTTCCCCCAAGACCCGGCCCAGGGTGAACCTTCCGTTCTGCAGGTGGGTGCCTGCAGGCAAATTGCGGACCGGAACCACCGGCGCGGCCCCGCAGACGGCACACGGTCCCGCACCTTCGGAGCGCGGGCTGTTGCAAATGGAACAGATGGAGGAGTTCATAGGGTTAGTCCCCTGGGGCAAGGATAGCAAGACTTCCCGGTTCCACTTGTCCCGGCATACGACGGGCAAGTGGATGGCACTGGGTTCAGGGAAGGCCGGAGGCTCAACTTCCCGTCTGACGTTCCAGCTTCCTGCTCACTGGCCAGCAGGGCCCGTCGTGTGGAGCAAATCAGCGTATGGAGCCGCTGCTGACATCGCCGTGGGTCTGCACGAAGGTGCTGTAGACCCAACTGGTGACGATACTGCTCAAGCGGATCTGCCACTAGCCAACACCTCGCGCAGGAGGGACGCGAAACAGATCTCCACATCCAGCTGGACCCGACAGGACGCGGCCCGGTCGGCCCCGTCCCAGAGCTATTCCCGCAGGTACTGGCGCGTCGTGTGCCAGCCCAGGCTCAGGGTCCGCAGGGCCCCGGTGTGTCATGTTCTGTACATGACCACGCTATCCCGTGATCCGAACCTCCTACACGCGCCTGGTGCCCCGGGGCAAACCCAAGAACGTCGCCCTGGTCGCCGCCATGCATATGTTGCTGACCCTCCTCAACGCGGTGATGAGAGACCAGACACCCTGGCGGATTCCTCCCCAGACTATGCCAGGGACTTGATTTTCAACACCGTATCTGTGTTCGATGTCAAGCTATTGAAGGTTCAGATTGCCACTCCTCCTGTGGCAACCAAGGTGTCCCTCGGCGGGCCACCGCATTCAGGTGCAGACGTAGTTTACGCATGACCGCAACCAGGGCGACCTTACCCGTTTTGCCTCGTTGCCATAGGCCTTGATGGAAGTGTTGGTGGATGCCTTCCTGCGGAATCACGGACAGCGCCACCCTACCCTGAACCCGGCTTTGCGTTTGCCCTGATGGATCGGGGCTCCCATACCCGGACCCAATTCCTGGTGCACCATCTGGATATATCCCCTGTCCACCGTTGTACAGTCAAGAACAGTATCGGTGCACGCAACCCGGATGAGGAACTGCTACGACCACAGACGGCATTCTTCAGCAGCTTGGTGGTCAACATCCTGCTGGAAGATCCGTCAGCCACTTTTTTGTACTGGACACTTCTGTCATCTCCAGTGGTGTGGCTCCGTGATTGTTTCGTATGCAGGGATTGGCACCACCTTTAACCAATAAGTCCGCGAATTGGACTTGAATGTTCCCGAACATCCTTCGTATCCTGTTCTGATTGAGCCGTACCGCTTCGTGCAATGGCGTGTTACCGTGACTATTCCGTACATTGGGATTGGCTCCCTCTTTCAACAGATAGTCAACCAAGTCCAGGTCGCGCCCGGACACAGCGAGGTGCAAGGGTGTATTGCAGTCCTTGTTGCAGACATTCAGATTGGCACCGGCCTCCAGCAGAACCCTGATGGTGTCCACCAACCCTTCGGCAACAGCCACATGCAACGGTGTGTTCCCGGACGCGTATACGATGTCGGGATCCGCTCCGGCGGCCAGCAGTGCATTGAAGATCGGAGACCCCAATCCCGCCAGGTGCAACGGCATCCGGCCCTTCCCATCCTGAACGTTGGGCTCAGCGCCGGCCACTAGCAGAACCCTGATGGTGTCCACCAACCCTTCGGCAACAGCCACATGCAACGGCGTGTCCCCGGACGCGTATACGATGTCGGGGTCCGCTCCGGCCGCCAGTAGCGCATTGAAGATCGGAGACCCCAATCCCGCCAGGTGCAACGGCGTCCGGCCCTTCCCATCCTGAACATTGGGCTCAGCGCCGGCCACTAGCAGTGCTCTAACGGTGTCCACCAGCCCTTCGGAAACAGCCACCACATGCAGCGGCGTGTCCCCGGACGCGTACACGATGTTGGGGTCCGCTCCGGCCGCCAGTAGCGCATTGAAGCTCGGAGATCCCAATCCCGCCAGGTGCAACGGTGTCTGGCCTTCCCCATCCTGCGCATCCGGATCAGCACCAGACTCCAGCAGCGTCCCGACAGTGTCCACCAGCCCTTCGGAAACGGCCACATGCAACGGCGTGCCCCCGGACGCGTATACGATGTCGGGGTCTGCTCCGGCCGCCAGCAGTGCATTGAAGATCGGGGCTCCCAATCCCGCCATGTGCAACGGCGTCTGGCCCTCCCCATCCTGAACGTTGGGCTCGGCACCGGCCTCCAGAAGCACCCCGACGGTGTCCACCAGCCCTTCGGAAACGGCCACATGCAGCGGCGTGCCCCCAGACGTGTATACGATATTGGGGTCCGCTCCGGCCGCCAGCAGTGCATTGAAGATCGGAGACCCCAATTCCGCCAGGTGCAACGGCGTCCGGCCCTCCCCATTCTGAACGTTGGGCTCGACACCGGCCTCCAGAAGCACCCCGACGGTGTCCACCAGCCCTTCGGAAACGGCCACATGCAGCGGCGCGTTCCCGGACGCGTATACGATGTCGGGGTCCGCTCCGGCGGCCAGCAGCGCATTGAAGATCGGAGACCCCAATTCCGCCAGATGCAATGGCATCTGGCCCTGCCCATCCTGAATGTTGGGCTCGGCACCCGCCTCCAGCAGCACCCCGACAGTGTCCACCAGCCCTTCGGAAACGGCCACATGCAGCGGCGCGTCCCCGGACGCGTATACGGCTCCGGCGGCCAGCAGCGCATTGAAGATCGGAAACCCCAATTCCGCCAGGTGCAACGGTGTCTGGCCCTCCCCATCCTGAACGTTGGGATCGGCACCGGCCTCCAGCAGCACCCTGACGGTGTCCACCAGCCCTTCGGAAACGGCCACATGCAGCGGCGCGTCCCCGGACGCGTATACGATGTCGGGGTCCGCTCCGGCGGCCAGCAGCGCATTGAAGATCGGAGACCCCAATCCTGCCATGTGCAACGGCATCTGGCCCTGCCCATCCTGAACGTTGGGATCGGCACCCGACTCCAGAAGTACGCTGACCGAATCCAAATGCCCCTTGGCTACAGCCAAGTGTAGTGACGTGGCACCTCTAACATTCTGTCTGTTTGGATTAGTTCCTGTCCTGAGCAGTGCTTGTACTCCGTGAGTGGCATTCCACGACACGGCTAGGCGTAACGGGGTAACGTCCCAAATGGTAGCCAAGACAAAAGCCAGAACGACCGCGATCAAAGCCAGAACGACCGCGATCTTGGTGGCGACCCAGTAGCCACCATTCGCGTAAACTTGGTTGCGGTCTGCCCCGCCCGCCAACAGCACTTCGAAGATGGGAGACCCGGTCTCTGCCAAGTGCAGAACCGTCCGGCCCTGCCCATCCCGAACGTTGGGATCGGCACCCGCCTTCAGCAGCATCTTGACTACGTCCACGCCCCCTGTGGACACTGCCAAGTGTAGGGGCATCGCCCCCTGCCCATCCCGAACGCAGGGATCGGCGCCCGCCTTCAGCAGTGCCCCAACCGCATCCACAATCCCCTCCGACACGGCCCAGTGCAGCGGGGTCGCACCACCCTCATACGCGATGAAGATGGGAGACCCGATTTCAGCCAAGTACAGAACCGTCCGGCCCTGCCCGTCCCGAACGTTGGGATCGGCACCCGCCTCCAGCAGTACCCCAACCGCATCCACAATCCCCTCCGACACGGCCCGGTGCAGCGGGGTCACACCACCCTCATACGCGATGTTGGGGTCTGCCCCGCCCGCCAACAGTACTTCGAAGATGAGAGACCCGATCTCCGCCAAGTGCAGAACCGTCCGGCCCTGCCCATCCCGAACGTTGGGATCGGCGCCCGCCTTCAGCAGTGCCCCAACCGCATCCACAATCCCCTTCGACACGGCCCGGTGCAGCGGGGTCGCACCACCCTCATACGCGATGTTGGGGTCTGCCCCGCCCGCCAACAGGGCTTCGAAGATGGGAGACCCGATCTCCGCCAAGTGCAGAACCGTCCGGCCCTGCCCGTCCCGAACGTTGGGATCGGCGCCCGCCTTCAGCAGTGCCCCAACCGCATCCACAATCCCCTTCGACACGGCCTGGTGCAGCGGGGTCGCACCACCCTCATACGCGATGTTGGGGTCTGCCCCGCCCGCCAACAGGGCTTCGAAGATGGGAGACCCGATCTCCGCCAAGTGCAGAACCGTCCGGCCCTGCCCATCCCGAACGTTGGGATCGGCACCCGCCTTCAGCAGCATCTTGACTACGTCCACAGCCCCTGTGGGCACAGCCAAGTGCAGAGGTGTCTTGCCTTTGTCCTGAAGGTTGGGGTTGGCACCGGATGCCAGCAGCCTTGAGACTTCGTTCAAGGCCCCCTTGGACACGGCCAGGAGCAATGGAGTTGCATCACCCTCCAACCTAACCTTCTCATCCTTTGCAATGGGAATTGCCGGGTCTAACAACGCCGATTTGAATTCCGTAGCGGACTGCGGTCGCTTCTCGACTCTGACTTGAAGGGCCTTTTGAATGGCGTCGCCCATCAAGCCGCGCAACTTGATGGGAAATCTAAGCTCATCATGGGAGTTTTGTAGACGATCCATGAAGGACGGCGGTACGGTACCAGTCAGCGCGTAGTACAGGGTTCCCCCAAGACAAAAAATATCCGTATAGGGACCAAATTGAGCATGGGAGCCGAACATTTCAGGTGCAGCATAGTCCTTCTTCAGGATACGTGTGTGCCTCACTGTTTGTCCCAGGGCAAAGAGGCGGGCCGAACCAAAGTCGATCAGGACCATGCGCCCGTCGACGGTCAGCATGATGTTGTCCGGCGAGATATCCCGGTGCAGCAGCGATTGCATGTGCACCTCGGTTAGGGCATCGCAGGCAGCCATAGCGATCCGGTACACGTCATGCGGAGGCAGGGGTCCTTGCGCTTCGATTCGCTCCTGCAGCGATTGCCCCTCCAAGTACTCCATGACAATATAGGCCGTGTTGTTTTCCAGGAACGCGTCATGAACTCCCACAATGTGCGGAGAATCGAGACGGGAGATGACGCGCGCCTCCTCCAGCACGCGCTCCTTCTCCAAGTGGAAATCCCGTTGCTGGCTGTCAGGCACCGAAATGGTGGCGCCGTGGCGCATCGCTCTTTCCGGAAACAGTTCCTTGATGGCGACCGTGCGCTGCAGGTGTCGGTGCGTGCCCAGATAGGTAATGCCAAAGCCGCCTTCCCCCAGGACCCGGCCCAGGGTGAACCTTCCGTTCTGCAGGCGGGTGCCTGCAGGCAAATTGCGGGCCGGGGCCGCGGGAGGTGCCCCGCAGGTGGCACACGGTCCCGCACTGTCGGAGCGCGGGCTGTTGCAAATGGAACAGATGGTGGAACTCATGGGGTTAGTTCCCTGCGGCAAGGATAGCAAGACTGCCCGGTTCCACTTGTCCCGGCATGTGACGGGCAAGTGGATGGCACTGGGTTAAGGAAGGCCAGAGGCTCAACTTTCCGTCTGACGTTCCAGCTTCCTGCTCACAGTCCAGCGGTGCCCGTCGTGTGGAGCGAATCAGCGTATGGGGACACTGAAGACATCGCCGTGGGTCTGCACGAAGGCACTGTGGACCCAGCCGGTGACGGTGCTGCTCAAGCGGATCTGGTACCAGGTGGTCGTGGCGGCGTTCTTGCCCAGGATGTCGTAGCGGGTGGCGGAGCCGGCAGGAATGATGCCCAACCTGCGATGGTTGGTACCCGATCCCGCGCGCACGTTGAGACCAGTTGTGACGGTGGCCCGCCGAGGGACACCTTGGTTGCCACAGGAGGAGTGGCAATCTGAACCTTCAATAGCTTGACTTCCAACACAGATACTGTGTTGCTGTCAGAGGATCCGTCCCAGGGAAAACTTCCTGTTCTGCAGGTGGGTGCCCGCAGGCAAACTGCGACTTCCCGCCACCGGGAGCGCTCCGCAGACGGCACACAGCCCCGCGCAGTCGGTGTGCGGGCTGTTGCAGAAGGCACAGATGGTGGAACTCATGAGCCCATGTCAACGAAACTGAAAACGTTCCTGACTTCCGGATTCCCGTCGTGTGGAGCGAATTAGTGTATGGGAACCAGGGTAATCGCATTATGAATTGGGGAGATGGGGATGGGGCATAACCGGGGTTGTCGCCTCCCACCCCGGAGTTCCCCCTCATGCCCCCCTGCGCCGCCGTGCCCCTGGTGGACTTCCTCGACGACCTGGAAGATCCCCGCGTGGAACGGGCCCGGCTGCCTTCGCGGCACGACATCCTGGTCACGACCATCCCGGCCGTGATTTGCGGTGCCGACAGCTGGACGGATGTGGAACTCTTCGGGCGCAGCAAGCAGGCCTGGCTGGCCACCTTCCTGGCCCTGCCGCACGGCATCCCCTCGCACGACACCTAGGGTCGGGGCTTTCCCTGCCGGCTCCGGAGGCGTTGGAACGCGGTTGCAGCCGCTGGGTGCCGTCACTGGCCTCCCTGCTGCCGGGCGAGGTGGTCGCCAGCGACGGCAAGACCGCACGCCGCTCCCATGATCGCTGGCTGGGGGTGCCCGCGCGGCACGTGGTCAGCGCCTGGGCGGCGGAGGCCCAGCCGGTCCTGGGTCGGCGCCAGACCGACACCCAGTCCAACGCGATCACGGCCATCCCCCGGCTGCTGGCACTGGGGGAGCTGAAGGGCTGCCTCGTGACGATTGATCGGGTACCCCCTGGGTGGGGCGGCCAGACCGCGATCGCCGCCGACCTTCGCGCCCGCGGGGCGGACTATGTCCTGTCCCTCAAGCCGCACCTGCACGCGGCCGTGGTGGAGATGTTCGCCCACGAACCGTCGCAGGCCTGCGACGGCTGTCCCCACACCTTCACCGAGACGGTAGGCAAGGGCCACGGCCGCATCGAGACCCGCCGTCGCTGGGCGATCGATGCCCCGGACCACCGGCGCCATGTCGATCCCAACAGTCCTGGCCCGGCCTCCGCAGCCTGGTCAGGGTCGAGGCGCAACGGTGCCTGGAAGGCCGCACGACCACCGAAACCCGCTACTTCATCTCCAGCCTGCCGGCCCGGGATACGCGCGGGCCGCGGGCCGTGCGCCGTCACTGGCGGGGACCCTCCGGGGGCGAGAACTCGCTGCACTGGGTCCTGGACATCGCCTTCCGCGAGGACAAAAGCCGCATCCGCACCGGCCACGCCGCCCACAACATGGCCCTGCTGCGCCGTCTGGCCCTCAATCTATTGCGCGGCAGGTCCGGGGTGGTTTGGCTGCCCGGCGCAAACAGGCGGGATGGGACCATCGATACCCCCGGGAACTACTCACCCAATAAAATGCGATTGCCCTGGTATGGGAACACTGCTGATATCGCCGTGGATCTGCACGAAGTAGTTGGCGACGACCCAGCCGGTGACGGTATTGCTGTACTGGATCTGCCACCAGGTTGGAAATACGGCATCCTTGCCCAGGATGTCGTAGCGGGTGGTGGATCCGCGGGGGGCGGTACCCACGATGCTGTGGGTCGCGCCCGGCCCCGAGCGCACCTTGAGGCCGGTTGCAGTGGTGGCCTTGAGGCTCAATTGCGGTCCGGAGGCAGGGGCGGGGGCAGGGCGGCAGGTCACGGCCAACCCGGAGAGGTCGCCACGAGTCTGTACGAAGGCTCTGTAGACCCAGCCGGCGACCGTACTGCTCAAGCGGATTTGGTACCAGGTGGGCTTGGCGGCATTCTTGCCCAGGATGTCGTAGCGGGTGGTGGATCCGCGGGGGATGGTACCCACAATGCTGTGGGCCATACCGGGCCCCGAGCGCACGTTGAGGCCGGTTGCGGTGGTGGCCTTGAGGCTCAAGCTCAATTGCGATCCGGAGGCAGGGGCGCGATGGCGCGTCCCACGGTGCCGCCGCTTGCGACTCAAGCTCAATTGCGGTCCGGAGGCAGAGGCAGGAGCAGGGCAGGTCACGGCCAACCCGGAGAGGTCGCCACGGGTCTGCACGAAGGCTCTGTAGACCCAGCCGGCAACCGTACTGCTCAAGCGGATTTGGTACCAGGTGGGCTTGGCGGCATTCTTGCCCAGGATGTCGTAGCGGGTGGTGGATCCGCGGGGGACGATACCCACAATGCTGTGGGCCGCGCCCGGCCCCGAGCGCACCTTGAGGCCGATTGCGGTGGTGGCCTTGAGGCTCAGCTGGGGCGGATCCGAAGCTGTTTGTTCCGTGGGCCGCGGCACCGCAATCCCCGCACAGACCGCCTTGAAGTCGGCGGCGGACTGCGGACGATCCTCAACAGCAATCTGCAGGGCCTGGCGAATGGCGGCGGCCAGGCGGTCCGGGGCCACCTCGGAGAAGTCAAGGTCCGGCCCCGCCCCCTGCAGCCGGTCCATGACGGCAGACGGCAGGCGGCCGGTCAAGGCGTGGTACAGAGTTCCGCCCAGGCAGAACAGGTCCGTGTAGGGCCCGAAACGCGCCTGGGTGCTGTACATTTCCGGGGCCGCGTAGTCCATGGTCAGAATCCGCGTGTGGCGGACCGTCTGTCCATGATTGAAGGATCGAGCCGAGCCGAAGTCCACCAGGACGACGCGTTCATCGCGGGTCAGCATGATGTTGGCAGGTTTGATGTCCCGGTGCAACAGATCCTGCCTGTGTACCTCTGCCAAGGCATCACAGGCGGCCATGGCAATCCGGCGCACATCATCTGAGGGCAGGGAACCCACAGTATCGATTCGCTCTTGCAGCGATTCCCCCTCCAGGTACTCCATGACGATGTAGGCCGTGTTGTTTTCCAGGAACGCGTCCTGCACCTCCACAATGTGCGGGGAATCGAGACGAGTGAGGGCGCGCGCCTCCTCAAGTACCCGCTCTTTCTCCATGTGGAAATCCCGTTGCTGGCTGTCGGGCACCGAAACGGTGGTGCCGTGGCGAATCGCCCTCTCCGGAAACAGTTCCTTGATAGCGACCGTGCGCCGCAGGTACCGGTGCGCACCCAGGTAGGTAATGCCAAAACCACCTTCCCCCAAGACCCGGCCCAAGGTAAACTTCCCGTTTTGCAGGTGGGTACCCACAGGCAAACTGCGATTCCCTGCCGCAGGGGGCGCTCCGCAGACGGTACACGGTCCTGCAGTGTCGGAGCGCGGGCTGTTGCAGATGGCACAGATGTCGGGTGGCATGGGCTTGCTTCCCTACGCTAAGTCCGAGTCCGTAGCACGGACCGATCCGCCTGACCGGGTCCGATCAGGCATCAAACAACTTGACCAGGCCGAGTTCAACGGTACCCAACATGACGAAGTCGCCCTGTTTCAGGGACTGACCGTCCCGGGGCAAGGCGACATCGTTCACGGATACGAAACCGTCACCCAAGGTCGTCAACTTCAGATCCTGCCGGCTGAACTCAAGCACAGCATGTCGACCTTCGACCGAAGAGTCCCGAATCACAATGTCGCACGCTTCATCGCTGCCCAACAGGATGCGGTCCTGCATCGGCAGTTCGAATTCCTCGTCATCCCCGACCAGCGCCCACCGGTCGGCCTGGCTGACGGTGCCGGGGCTCTCCCGGCTCTGGAACACGAACTCGGTGTTGCCGAAACGGATGGAAGAGCCGTCTGCCAGATGAACCCGATCGGTCACCGCCTGTCCATCAACGGTTACGGCACCGACCGCTTCGCGGGAGACAGGGGCAAAGTGCCAGGTGTCCTGTGCAAGCTCAAAGTGCCCTACGCGGTCCCCAATGTCCGTCTCCTGATTCAGGTTGATGTCGTTGTTGCCGGAACGTCCCACCGAAACCGGCGACTTGGCCAAAATGTATTGCTTGCCTTCATAAAAGCCTTTGGAGAGACCCAACAGCCAAGTGTCCTTCAGCAGTTCCTGACCGACCTTGATGGCCACGCCAATCGCGAGCCCCAGGATGGCGAAACCCACCAGGCGCGAGAACAGGGCTTGCAGTTCTCCGCCCGTGGAATCCAAGCTGACATTGCGGAAGAACAGGGCAAAAACGATGCCGCCCACCAAACCGCCGATCGATCCGAAAACGGCACCCCGCCGCGACTTGGGCGGAAAACGCAACAATGAACGCAGCCCGGTAAATTGATCCCCTGCCAGATCCGTCAGTCCCAGCGCAGCACCGCACGACAGTCCCACCAGTCCCCAGGTAACAATCCCCAGGCGGAGTACATACTCGCCTACCAAACCGCCCATGTAACCTGCAACACCGCCGGCCACGGGCAACCACCACATGTCCCGCCACCAGTTGCCGCGCAGGCCCCACATGTTTTCGGTTGCCAACATTGCGGCTGCCAGGAACAGCGAGACCACGAATACGACCGTGAGGCCTTGGGACGTCGTCGCGGTACCAAACGAGCTTGCGGCAATGACCTGTGCCGCTCTGTCAAAAGCACTGGCAAAGTCTCCCAGTCGGGTGGTAAAGACGTTGTCGGGATGCCCGGTCAGTTGCTCCAGGTATCCATAGTTGGCTCCGGCAGTCCCGATGGCCACGATCACCGTGCCGTGTCCCCTCATCTCGGCAGCCAACCGTTGCGTCGGATCCGGTCTGTTGGGCATGCCGTCCGTAAACAGCATTACGGCATTGCGCGAGGAATCAATGCTGTCGAATGCATCCTGCGCCTTTTGCAAGCCAAGCAGCATTGCAGTCCCGCCAACCGCCTCCAACCCCCTCAGCTCCGGAATCAGAGGGTCGGCAGGCTTCTCCTTCGCTAGAATGGGGTGGACAATGGATGCGTAGGTATTGAACGGAATCACGGCAACATGCGTGTTTGACCGATCCCAGGTCTCCAGAAACCGGATGGATGCGTCCCGCACCTCCGCGATGGGTTCTCCTTCCATACTGCCGGAGGTGTCGATCAGCAACGCAATGACCAGCGGGTCGTTGGGATCCACCTCCACCGGTGGAGGCTGCATCGCCTGCACAAAGATCTCCGCGACCAGAATGGCCACGATGCAAGTCACCGTCCCCACGGCAGCGTAGGGAACATAGGCCCGCAAGTCCGAGTTCCGCAGCCGGATTGCCAACGCACCGATTCGGGCGGGGAGCGAAACCACTTGATTTACCCCACTCGTTTAAGCACCACGATGGTGGCATTGTCATCCGCTCCGGCCTCCAGTGCGGCCCGCACCAGGGCATCGGCGACTGCTTGGGGTTCACGGTCCGCCTCGGTGATCACCTGGCACAGCGCGTCTGAGATCACGCTTTCCCGATACTCCCACGAACCCCAGATGCCATCGGACATCAGGAGTACCAAATCGTCCACCTGCAGCTTAAGAGTCTCTCCGTGCACGGGGCTGCCGGCCGGATCCTTCAGGCCATCCAAGGTGTCCACATATTCCTCCGCCAGCACATCCTGCCGGCCATCCCCCAGGGCTCTCAGGATTTGGTTGGTGTCCTCGCTTGCCGCAGCCTCGTCCTCAGTAATCAAACCGCTGTCCAGAAGTGCCTTGATCTGTGAATGATCACGGCTCAGCAGTTGCAATCCTCGTTCCCGCGAATGCAGGTACGCGCGGGAATCGCCAACATGGGCCAATGCCAGGCGGTCATCCACCACAACCACTCCTGTAAGGGTGCATCCCCCGCCGGAACCCCCCAATGCGTCGAGTACGGCACGGTTTGCGGTCCAGCCCAAGCTACGGGTCCACCGAATCTGTTCTTCGGCTTCCGAGAAACTTGCAGGAGCAGGCGCATGACAGAAGGCGTCGACAGCGGCCTTGCTGGCGACTTCACCAGCTTCCTCGCCTCCCATGCCATCGGCCACGCAGGCTCGGACCAGCTGCGGACGCGAGTCGTGGTACTCGCACTGGCTGTGTACAGCCCCGTAGCTATCCTCGTTGCATAGTCGATCGGGATTGAGTCCAACCGTAGTAGCAGCCCCGACCATGTAGCGGGGAGCCGGCGCGACCATGAAATCGCGACATATGTCTCGCAGAGTTCGCAGATCAGGGCAGGGATGTTGCTGTTCCAGCGTGGCGGCAAGCAATTGAGGCAGGCCCGGCTCGCGCAGCCGCGCCAAGGCATTGGTGTCCAATCCCTCGGCAGAGAGCGGCTCGCCAGTCACCAAGGCGTGGAGCATTGCACCCCACAGGAAAACACTGGTTCGCTCTGAAGCTTTCTCCGTCTCGGAACCCTCAATCGGGGTCACACCGTCACTGCAACTGACATGTGCCGGCTCGTCCATGGGAGCCAGAGCCGGAAGGTAGCGCAACCGTAGTCCCGCATCCGTAGTGTGCACAAGACCCTCAATACAGATGTCGGTGACCACGACGCGGCACCGTACACTCAGAAACCGCATTAGCTGCCTTATCCCATCCAGTGGCTGCAAGGCCTGCTGCAGTGACAAACCGGTTCCGACTGGCTGGCCTTCGATATCCTCCAGGACATGGCCGTCCGCACCCTCATACCGAATCTCGGGCAGCATGCGGTGGCCGGAACCGGCCTCCCGCCAGCGATCCCGGTGGTTCAGGGGACTGAGATGGAACAGAACGGATTTGGTCTCGTCCTCGAGTTCTTTGTGCCCCCTGTAATAACCCCGGGGCAGGCACTCCGTTACTTTGTAGTGCACGTCTCCCATCATGTGGAGCACACCCGGCTTCAAGGAACCATCCTCCGACCGCGGTTCCAGAATCTCTTCCTCAAGGTAGTCCTCACCGGCAAACGAGTGAGGGTCGGGACCGTTGATGCCAGCATCGCCCTCGTCGGAAAAGGTTTCTCCGTCGTGAGGGGGAAAATCTGTCGCGTCATCGCCATTCAATTGATCCCTGGCCCCCGGCTCCGGCCCGACCTCCTGTTCGCTTGTGGACTGCTCGATGTCTGCCGGTCCGGCCACGATCACGTCTGGGGGGTCCTTGACATCCGACAACAAATCTGTCGGCTCAGTGGGGCAGGCTTCTCCTGACATCTTGTCGGATGGTCCTGAATCCTTGATGTGAGGCTCCGCCATCTCCACCGATTGCGCTGTCACATCCTCATCTTCGGTGTGATCCTGTTCACTCCGGACACCGGACTCATCGGGGGGAGCGGCCACTGATTCCTCGTCCAAAGGTGCTTCGACCTCGCCACCCGGAGAGGGGTTCTGATCGTCCAATGTCCCACTCTTGCCGTAATCCCGGGACGGGTCGCGGCGTGGTTCGGCAGACGTTGTGTGCTCCGGCTCGCTTGGATTTCCTTGGGGCGGGCCGTCCGCGCCGTACCGAGGTGTGAACTCCTCACGCACCTTCTTCGACACCTGCACAATTTTGTCCTTGGCGGAGGATTCCCCGTCCTGTTCCGGATCAATGCTGGATGGTTCGCGACTCATGGCATCACCTGGTCCGGAAGCAACCAGTTCCTGCCCTGCCACCGTGGGAGAACCGGAAAAGCACTCAGGCTACTCGCTGTGGTCATACGACAGCCTGAACACGAACCTGAGATTGCCGAAGGCAACTTCATCTCCGTCCTCAAGCTTCATGGGACTCTGAAGCCTGGGCAGGAAGTTGGAATCCTGGCTGCGACGCACGAACACACCGTTGGTGGATCCCAGGTCCCGCACCGTCCACCCGTCATCGAAGAACAACTCGCCGTGCCTGCGGGACAGGTATTCATTGCCGGGCAGGTTGCTCAAGTCAATGTCAATGGGTCCCTGAGCCGGATCGAACTTGCCAAGCATCAATGGGCTGGTTTTGAGCGGAATCACCGTATCCGTGGACTGGCCATAGGAGATCAAGGTCAGCGAGGCGGGAGGGATGTCGATTGGGGTCGGTTCCACCGGGGCAACGGTTGCAGGCCCCTGGAGGACCTCATCCAGATTGGAGGTCCCCCCATCATCCTGCCCGCTGGCGGCTGAGACCGGCTCGATAGGCGCCGCCGTTTCAAGGGGCTCGGGTGCAACAGGCGACTCGGTAAGAGGTTCTGCTTCCAATGCCGGTGATGTGTCCAACCCGGCATCCGCCTCACCGAGCTCGATCCCGCACTCCTCGCAGAACTCCGCAGAAACTGGATTTTCGGCATTGCAGGTGGTGCAGGTAACAGTCATTTCCGATCTCCTGATTGAAACACATGTGATTCTGAACCTGTGCGGTAAACCGAGGCCTCCACTCAGGCACCCGTCAGCTTGCGGATTTCCTCCGAGGACGGCAGCGCCTCCGACTCCGTGGCGCGCAGTGTCTGGGTCTTCGATCCCATCCGCATCGTCTTGGCCGTGCCCAAACTGATGGTCTTGTTCGTTTGCAACTCGTCCAGAGCCTTGTCCAGCACCTTGGTCATGTTGCTGTTGCCCAGCTTCCGGGTGAGATTCTGCGCCAGCCGCAGGGTCTTGGCCGCGGCTGCGGGATCCGAATTTGCCTCCGCTGCGGCTCGCTTGATGATACCCTCGACATTACGCTGCTGGACCCACTGCAACACGCCGTGATCCAGCTCCGCAAGGCGGGCCTGGTCGGTTGTGTATTCCACGACCACGTCCACGGGAGCCGCCTCGCCCCGGTAGTCCGCTCCGGGTACCTGGTAGGTCAATCCCAACTGTGCAAGGCGCATGCGGTTGGAGGATCGTTCCGGCAGCGTGCACTCAACGATGAAGGTGGTCTCCTCCCCATGGGCTGCATTTCCAAGCAGGTAGGGACGACCGGCCACATCCACCTCATTCTGCTGAGGTGCCACCCGAGTGATGCGATTGACTGTGACACCTTTCACAGTCCGGCAGGTCAGAGCCATGTCCGTCACCACCTCGCGCTGCGCCTGCTGAACCTCGCCCAGGATTGCCTCCGGCAGTTGACCCACCGCAACCGAAGGGGACTGCGGGTCCACCTCTCCCGCGACCACGTCCATCACGCGGCCTTGGGTCTGGTCGGCAACACCAGTCAAGATCGGTACATTGAACGCGCCCACCCCGATCGCCGTCACGGGAACTTGCAGATCGTGCAGCTTCCTACCCATCTCTTCCACCAAGTCCGAATCCATGGTCTCCCCGTCCGTCAGCAGAATGACCCGCTGGCTACCCGTCTCATGCTTAAGGAGCTCGTACGCTTCCAGCATGCCGGCTCCCATGAGAGTGCCGCCTGAAAACTGGTTGAGGCTGTGCACGGCGGCGCGCAGACGGGCGCGGCGACTGGCCGGGACAAACGGGACGTTGACGCGCGTTTCATCGTCGAAACTGACCAGGGCCAGACGATCCCCGTCCTGCAGACCTGCTGCATCAAGCACGCCCTCGACCGACTGCATGACCAGTTCCAGCTTGTTCAACTTCGGGCCGCTTCGGGAAGAAACCCGATCGCGCATCGAGCCCGAGGTGTCAATCACAAAAACGATGCTCAGATCGGGACGATGCTGCGCCGTGCCCCATTCGGGCGCGGCGGACAGTTGCAGGAAGAGACGTTGATTGGGAGTGTGGGGCGTGAAGAACTCCTTGTGGGGTTTCACGGTTACGGTCAACATTGGCTCAGATCCCTTGCTGCATACATAATTCAGAACACGAAAACATATTAAAATACAAGTTATTTTCTCGACTAAATCAAAAATTACTACCAATAATTCCACACATAAACAACATTACCAAGAGGCCGACAACCCAAAACCAAACCTTTCCCACAAATCGGGAGCGTTCCTGTTGGGCCTTGGGCGCCAGGACCTTGAGGGCAACGGCACAACCAGCGCTCTTGGCTGCTTGCCCGACCAGTTCCGAAAACCATTGAACTTTCATGGCTTGTTCATCCTGCCGGGCCTGAACCACCAATTCCTTGGTTGTCCGGGCACCCACGAGGATGGAGAATACTTGGAACATGACCAACTCCGCTGTATGGCCATACGTGGCAAGTTCCTCGGCCTCCAGATGGCTATGGATGTGCATGCCGTAAACCTCGCATTCCTTGAAGGTCCGCTCGTGCAGAACACGGGCGAACTTCTTGGGATGGACCAGCAGAATGCCATGGGTCAGGCAGCGGTGGACCAGGGACCGCTGCGCCCTCTGATGGGTCCGGCACCAGGTGCCGATGGCCTCCTTGTGTACCAGCGGCATTCCCCGGTAGGAAGGCTTCCAGCGAGGATCCATGATGGAGAACACGCGCATTAGACGGCGTTCCTGCACCGCCGTCTCGGAGATGCTGAAGGATGCATCGCGGGCCAAGCGCAATTGGCCTTGACGCTCCGGTTCCAACTTGAACAGTTCCTCTCCGGCCATCCGATCGACAGTCCGCTCAAAGGTGCCGCCCACAACCCCCCTTGTCATCCAGGTGCGGATGTAGCCATTGCGCCATTCTTCAATGGCAGCATCCCAGTCCTTGGCCAGGGCCGCCACCAGGTCCGCAGGGGTGTGGTACTGCCTGCCCCTGAACTCGTACGGGACGGCGTTGTGTGTTTCCCCGCCCCCTGCGGTCCGGGTAGCTGGCACGGCGGACCGGCGGACCGGCGGGGCCTTCCTGCCACCGAGGAAGGCCCTGAACTCTTCCACGGACTGGGGCCGATCCTCAATTCGGCAGTTCAACGCTCCCTGGACCGCCTTCCGCAGGCCATCCGGGACAGTTGACGGAAGCTTCACGGTCTGGTCCGCGGCCTGCAGACGATCCATGGCTGGCGGCGGAGGCGCACCCGTCAGGGCGTGGTACAAGGTGGCTCCCAGGCAGAACAGATCGGTGTAGGGCCCGAACCGCGCCGTCTGGCTCAACTGCTCCGGCGCCGCGTAGTTCAACGTCACCAACCGCGTGTGGCTTTGGGTCTTGCCAATCTCGTACTCGCGCGCGGAGCCGAAGTCTATGAGCACGGCCCGGCCGTCGCGGGCCAAAAGGATGTTGGCCGGCTTCACGTCCCTGTGCAGGAAGTTGGTACCGTGCATCGTGTCCAGCGCAGCGCAAACTTCGTCCGCCACCCTGGCCACATCTTCCGGGGGCAGTTGGCCCAGCCGTTCAATTTCCTGCTCCAGCGTAGGACCCTCCAGGTACTCCATGACAATGTAGACGGTGCCATTTTCGTGGAAGAAGTCGTGCACGTCCACAATGCTCTGGGAATTGAGATTGGCGATGACGCGGGCTTCCTGCACCACGCTTTCCTGTTCCCGACGAAAACCCTCCGTGCGGCTGGCTGTCACCGTTACCCGCGGCCCGGATCGCGTCGCAAATTCAGGGAACAGTTCCTTGATCGCGACTGGACGCTGGAGCCGTCTGTGGGCTCCCTTGTACGTGATGCCAAATCCGCCTCGTCCCAGGACCTTGCCCACCGTGAACTTTCCACCCTGCAATTCCGCGCCCATCGGCAGGGAGAAGTCGACCGCAACACCCACTCCACACGCCGGACAGGCAGTCAGACTGGCTGCATATTCGGTTCCGCACAGTTCACAGTTGAGAGTACTCATCGGGAATCGGGGGAAAGCACCGCGGTCTGGATGTCCGGCAGGTGACGGATGCGCGGCGAGACGGGTCGGGTCCACCGCAAGTCAACAATTGTCCAGGCACTGCGGAGTAGTCGGTTGGGCCGCAGCCAACCGACCGGTGGGACGGTGTCCCGACCCGCATCCCAACTCGGACTGGCAAGCTACCCAAACCTCCCAAATCCAAATCTGGCTGCAGTGAGGGATCTCTCCGGTGGAAACACAATCCGGATGTGTGGCAAGCTGCGACGGCTGACGTTCCGGCTGGCGACGAATGCTGTATGGGGACGTTTGGATTGTACATCCCGGTCCCGTCCAACAGAGTCTTTCACCGGAAAGCGCATCATTCACTCACAAGGCCATGCTCCTTGGCCCGATCCAGGAGAACCATGGTGGTTGGACAGGTCAAGCCGTCGCGTTCGACAGGGTCGAAAGTCGAAACTCGGCGGAAGACTTCATGGAACACATCCGTGCCCTCCTGACAGGATCGCGCGCTCCCTGTTGCCACACTCCGCGCATGCACCGCCGCGGTGTTTGACTTCAACATGCTGTCAGACGCCGTTGCACGAGCCGACTGCAATCAGGCAACGCCAACAGACCCGACGGCCGGATAGTTCGTCATTGAAGATTTGAGACGAAAGGCCCACCACAGTCCACCATTGGCGGGATCACAACAAATTTGATGCTGCTGCGGTGCCTCTTTCAGGTGCGGGTGATGGCCCACGGCAGGGCCTGAACCGACGCACGGAACCCCGCTGGCAGGGAGGCTGCCGATGACGGCCCGCCACCTATAGCAACGAGATTGAAACAGTGCCCGCACGGTCGGCCATGCCTTCGTACCCCCAACAACCGTGGCATACTTATCCAAATACTCCTGCCAAGGGGGATGCGGGGTTTCGCAACGGATAAACAGTACGCATTGGGCCGGTGGCGGATGCCTTGGAATGACGAAAGCCCCGGTGAGATGACAGCCGAGGCTTGTCTGGTCATGCGGAGTTTCGCGGTCCCGGCCGATAGGGGGTGGATCCCGTGGCCCGTTCGATTGTACAGCCGGAAATGATCAACCGCACTGCCTACCGCGACCTGCAGGACGCGGGCATGGACGCGTCCCAGGCGGAGGCGGTGGCCGCCCATCTGCCAGACTGGTCGCAGTTTGCGACCAAGCAGGACCTGGCGACTCTGCAGAGCGATCTGCGGAGCGAGATGAAGGACCTGCAGGCGACGCTGATTCGCTGGATGGTGGGCCTGTTTTTGACCTTCACGGCGGTTTTGGGTGCCCTGCTGACATCGAGCAACCTACTGGGCTGACGGGCCGAAACTGCTGCGCAGCATGCCCGGGGTGGGTCTGGCCGTGGCCGCCGTGTTCATCGCCGAGCTGCCGGAACCGGGTCGCCTCAACGGACGCGAGATGGCTGGCATGGTCCCCTAAACCGCGACCCGTTGGTTACGATTTGGGCGGCTCTGGATCTGGCCCAGGTGGAGAATGGCTGCATGTGGGGCATGCCCGGGCGGCACCACGAACTGATCAACCCGTCCGACGGCTCCAGGTTTCTCACCTCCGAACAGGCGGTTGATCCGACGGAAGCATTCGAGGCCGAACCGCTGACCCTGGAGGCGGGGAAGACCCTGCTCCGTCACAACCACCTGCCGCACCGTTCGGGGGGGCAACAGCACCGATATTGCCCGGCGGGCCTTTAATGTTGGCACTGTTTCAATCTCGTTGATTTCGGTGGCGGGTCGCGGAAGTGCGGGCCGCCAGCACGGAGGCGTAGTTCCCAGTAGTCGGAATGGTCCACTTTCCCAGCAGGCGCGAGTCTGCACAAGGCGCCGCCGCATCTCCGCAGGACGCGCCCCGCGCCGTCGGTTGTTAGAGGGTGTTGTTGAATTCCCCGCGGGCGTTGTAGCGAATGGAGGCCCTGGCACACCGCGCCAGCAGGTAGAGAAAATCGGCCGGATCAGTCCCGCGTTGAAACGTTGGCGGATCTGGTCGTGGTAGGCCCGTTCCCGGCCGATTTGTGCATGCCAGTGCCGGGCATAGTGATCAGCCAGCTTCTCGGGACAGTGCAGAATCTCCTGCCACAGCCGCAACGGGGGCTCGTGCGCATCGTTGATCCAGAACGCATCCGCGCACATCCGCGAGCCGCTATCGACCACGCTGCCGATCCGGCGAAAGGCCCCATGGGCCGGCCCAACAAGGACACGTCCGGTTCACCAGCTGTCGTGCATGCCAGATGCTCCAGCGCACAGTTGTTCCCTACATTCCTACAAGTTATCCGGATTCATGGCATCGGGCCCAAACAGCACCGCATAATCCTTGTTCTCGGTGGAGACGGTACCGGCATCCATATAGCAGACACTGAAGGCCCGCCGGGCAATGTCGGTGCTGTTGACCCCCGAACGGTGCGGCAGATGGTTGTGGAGGAGCAGGGCCTCCCCCGCCTCCAGGGTCAGGGGTTCGGCTTCGAATTCCTTCGCCAGGTCTTCCGCCTGTTCGGCGGTAAGAAACCCGGATCCGTCGGACGGGTTGATCAGTGTATGGTGCCGTCCGGGTGTGACCCACATGCAGCCGTTTGCCACCGTGGCCGGATCCAGCGCCGTCCAGATCGTGATCAACGGATCGCGGTCCAGTGAAGTCCAGCGATCCTGGTGCCAGGCCAGGTCGGTGCCTTCGTGGGCGGGTTTGTTCATGAACATCGCACGGTAGGAGGCCACCGGCGTGCCCAGGCCGTAGGCCCGCTCGCAGATGTGCTTGAACAGGGGCCGCTGCATGTACCGCAGGAACAGCGGATCAAACTCGAGATCCTGGATCTTGCGGTAGGCGAGCGTGGCCAGCTTGTGTCCGTTGGTCTGGGGTCCCGGCTTATCGGAGACGCCGGGCACGGAGTCCAGCTGCATCAGCATGCGCTCGTACGGCACGTCGGCGGTGCCCATCATGATCGCGTCGATCCGCTGCTGCAGCGCACCGAGTTCGTCCGGGTCCAGCACCGGTCCCAGCCGCACGTAGCCCTGCTCCTTGAACTTCGACCAGGCCGCATCCGTAATGCCGTTCCGCATCATGAGTTTTCTCTCCCGCCGGCCCACATGGAACCGGCTGTCTGAAAGGCGTCCGGAACAGCTGTCCGGACAGCCATGGCCCGGCAAGGGTTGGCTACCCCTTGACCCCCGTCATGACAATGCCCTGGATGAAGTAGCGCTGGGCGATGAAGAAGATGACGATGGTCGGCATGACTGCGATTAGCGCGGACGCCATCATGTCCTGGATGTTGGACCGCATGAAGCCTTCGAACAGCCGGAGGCCAAGGGCCACCGTGTACTTGTCCACCTGCTGGAGGTACACCAGGGGATGCAGGAAGTCGTTCCAGGTAAACGTGAACTGGTAGATGGCGGAAACCCCCATCACCGGCAATGACAGCGGAATGTGGATCCGACCGTAAATTCCCAGCCAGCCGCATCCGTCAATCTTGGCGGCGTCGTCCATCTCCTGGGGGATGGTCATGAAGAACTGGCGCATCAGGAACACGTGGAACGGCGGCGCGAACCAGTTGGGGATGATCAACGGCAGGACCGTGTTGATCCAGCCCAGCTTCACGAACAGCAGATAGGTCGGGATCAGCTTGATGTGCTCGGGGAGCATCATCGTGGACAGGACCACGATGAACAGGACGTTGCGGAAGGGAAACCGGAGCCGGGCGAAGCCGAAGCCCACGAAGGAAGCCGAAAGGACGACACCGGCCGAACTGAGCACCGATACGATGGCACTGTTCCCGAACCACCGCGCGAACGGGAACGGCCCCACGAAAGGCGCGCGGAAATTGACGAAGTTGATCGAGTCCGGGATCCACTCGGGCGGAAACAGATTGACCTGGTAGGGCGGCATCACCGCCGTCCGGATCATCCAGTAGAAAGGAATGGCGAAGATCACCGCACCCCACAGCACCACCATATAGAGCAGTACGCGCCAGAGAATGACCCCGACGTTGTAGTGACGCTGCCTCTGCAACGGCAGGGACACCGATTCCGTGATCGCGGCGGTGTTTTCGGCCATGGCTCAGCGCTCGTACTGGACCCAGCTGCTGCTCGTCCGGATGGCGAACAGCACGAATACCAGAATCGCCAGGAACAGCGCCCACGCCTGGGCCGAGGCATAGCCGAAGCGGAACTGGCTGAACCCCGTGTTGTACAGGTGCAGCACCATGGTCAGCGTGGCGTTGTTGGGGCCGCCCTGGGTCATGATCAACACCTGCGTGAACACCTGCCATGAGGCGATGATGTTCAACACCACGTTGAACAGAATGGTCGGGGTCAGCAGCGGAATCGTGATCGAGAAGAACTGGCGGACGGGTCCCGCCCCGTCAATCTTGGCGGCCTCGTAGAGGGCGGTGGGAATCCCGCGCAGGCCCGCCAGGAAGATCAGCATGGCACCGCCCGCACCCCACAGGGCCATGATGATCACGGAGGGCATGGCCCACTCCTGGCTGAAGACCCAGCGCGGTGCGACCAACTGGGTTTCCAGCGACAGGAAGTTGCTGATCCGGAACAAAATCGGATTGAGAATGGAATTCAGCAGGCCGATGTCCGGCTGATACAGCCACTTGAAGAGGATTGCAACGGCCGCCCCGGCCACCACGGACGGCAGGTAGTAGACGGTCCGCCAGAAACTCTGGCCCTTGACGTTCTGGTTGAGCAGTACCGCAATCAGGAGGGCCAGGGTGGTGCTCAGGGGCACCATGATGAAGGCGTAATAAGCCGTGTTGAACATGGCCTTGCGGACCAGCACGTCCGTGAACACGGCCTGGAACCACTTGAACCCAACCGCTTCCCAAATCTGGAGCAGGTCCGTCCGATAAAAACCGAACACCAGGGAAGTGATCATCGGTCCCAGCGTGAAGACCAGGAACCCGATGATCCAGGGGGATATGAAGAAAAAGCCGAAAAGGGCCTCGCGCTTTTCCGGCGTCCACTTGCGCCTCGGGGCGCGGGCACCCGCGTCGGCCGCAGGATTGAGGGTTGCCATCGACAGGGCTCGCGCGGGGCTTGGCAGGGGAGGGTTCGGACCCGCCTCGTCAGTCGCCAAGTCCCATGGGGAGCGGGCAGGCATTCGGGCGTGCCCGAATGCCTGCCTCGCCTGCCCGTTGAGATTACGGGGCCTAGCCGAGCGCCGCCATGGCGCCGCCCAGGTCCTCTATGGCGATTTCACCGGCATTGAACCGGTTGACGATGTCCGCATGCTGAACGATCAGGTCAACCGGAGCCTCGTTCAAAAGCATCACCTGGTCGAAGGCGGGTTTGAGGATCGTGTCCTTGCAGGTGAAGTCGTTGGCGAACATCTCCTCCGGACCGCCCAGCGACGCGGCAATGGAGGAGGTGAAGACATCGATGTCGATGTCCCCAAACCGCTCATCCCGGTCAATCAGGGCCGATTGGAACTCCGGCAGGACGCTGATGCGCGACGGCTGCTTGGTGCCCCACTTGGCGTACAGCTTGCCGTAGAACGGGCTGGTGAGCCACTTCAGCGTCTGCCAGCTTTCGTCCGGATGATCCGTCTTGTTCCAGATCATCGTTCCGTCCACCGACTGGTGGGTGGTGATTTCCGACGGCCCCATCGGCAGCGGCGCCACATCCCAGCGGAAGGTCGCGTTGCGCATCGTGGAACCGAGACTCCAGGGACCCATCTCCATCATGGATATGCGTCCGCTCTCGAACAGCTGGTTGACGCCCATGCCGATGTCGGAACCATAGGCGAAAATGTTGCTGTCCCAGATGATGCTGTGAATGTAGTTCAAGGCGTCGATGGCCGCCGGCTCGGCCAGGCCGCAAAGCCTGTTGTCGTCCGGGTTGACCATGTTGGCACCGAAGCCGCGGATCCAGTACTGGGACAGCCAGTTGGCGTTCATGCCGTAGTTCGAGGTTGCCCAGGTGATGGGCTGTCCGGGTTCGCGGGAGACAAAGTTCTCGCCAATGGCCACGTAGTCTTCGTGGTTCCAGGCACCCCACTCGTGCGGAGGCGTGTCCACCCCCATCTCCTCGAACATGTCGATGTTGTAGTACAGGGCCATGGTGCCGGTGAAGCGCGGCATCAGGTGGATGTCGCCCTGCTCGTCCACCCACGGATCGAACTGTCCTTCGTAGTAGTCGTCGAGATCGACCTCGTCGGCATCCCGGTCGATGTAGGCCTGCAGGTTCAGGGTCTCGCCCTTCTGCACAAAGAAGGTGGAGCTCCAACAACAGAACTCGATCAGGTCGGGGGCATCGCCGGCCACCATCTGGGCGAGCACGCCCTCGCGCAGGTTCACGCCGCCCGGCTGGGGCAGGAACTCGACCTCGATGTCGGGGTTGTTGGCCTTGAACTCGGGATAGAACTCCGACCACAACTCCTGCACGCCCTCGGCTTCCTGAAGCTCGCGGGACTGGTAACGAAGGTTTACCACCTCGGCGGTGGCACCCGTACCAACGGCGGCCTCGTCGGCGGCGGGGGCGCAGGCGGCAAGGGCCAGTCCGGCCGCTCCCAGGCCGGTAAACCGGATGAACTGTCTTCGGCTAACTTTCTGCACGGGTCTCCTCCATACAATCAGTCGCGCGCCGACACCGCGCGGTGCTCGGTCGCACAGGAAATATTCGGCTGGTGCACAGCACGCCCGGATTTTACACCAGCGGGTTCCCGAAAATCGCCGCCGGCGTTGTCAGGACAGCGGAATGCCCTCGTCTTGGCAGATGGCCGACAGGTACTCCACCGACAGTTCAACCTCGCGGGCGAAGGCATCGGTGGACACGCCGTTGTTGGCGCCGGCGGTACCCGGCACATCCTCAAGCTCGATGGAAATCACCCCCTCGAAACCCACATCGTGCATCGCCACCATTACCGCCCGCCAATCGATCTTGCCCTTGCCCGGACGCCAGTGGGCGTTGGTGGTGCCGTCGTTGTCCGAGAAGTGGGCATGGAACAGGCGAGCGCCCAGTTCGTACACCGCCTGTTCGGAGATTTCACCGGACGGAAAGAGGTGGCTGGGATCGAAGTTCATGCCCAGGGCGGGGGAATCGACGCTGTCGATCAGGCGCAGCATGGAACCCGTATTGCGGACCCAGCGATAGGGATGGGGTTCCAGGGCCCAGCGCACACCGTTTTCCTCGGCAATCTCGCAGCAACGGGCCGTGGTGTCGACATAGGCGTTCCAATTGGCATTCCAGTCCAGGCCGCGGGGCAGATCCACGCCCCACTCCTGGGCCGTGGGTTTGTCCATGATGCGCGGCATGGCCAGGTCGAACGCGTTGGGCGACACCGAATTCACCATGTCCGTGCCCAGGGCCCGGGCCGTGTCCACCATGACCCGGAAGTGCTCGACCGCACCGTCCCGTTCCTGCGGGTCCTCCGAAGCCAGGCCGCGGGGGGTGGAGACGAATTCGGACAACTCGAGGCCCAAGTCGTCCAGAAGCGTCCGCAGATGCCGAATGGTGTCAAGGGTGTAGTAGCTGTCCAGTACTTCCCGTCGCCAGGCGATGAGTTCGGCGGCCTTGAGGCCGCAGGCGGCAATCCTGCGCAGTCCGTCGTCGTACGGCGGTTGCCAATTGAAGGTCCATACACTGCCACCAAACTTCATGGCTGCTTACTCCCTTGTGCGGTTGTCCGGGTGTTGGTCCACTGAAGTATAAAGGGGGGCCAACCTCCCGACGGCCGCCAACTGCGGCACCGCCGTCGCCACTGCTCTCCCAATACGAGGTGTCGACATGGAGCACTCCGAAGCCCTGCACAGGTACTTCAGCAACGCCAAACCCGCCATGCTGGAGTCCGTCCGGACTCTGGTGGAGATGGAATCGCCCAGCACCGACATTGACCGGCTGGACCGGTGCGCGGACCACCTCCGTTCCGTGTTCGCACCGGTTGTCGACCGGGCCGAGATCATCCCCGTTCGCGACGGCGGCAATCACCTGCGCTGCGAACTGAAAACCAAGCGGGAGGTTCTGCCGCCGGTACTGGTGCTGACGCACTTCGACACGGTCTGGCCGGTAGGCACCCTGGAACGCATGCCGTTTCGGGAAACTCCGGACAACCGGGCCTACGGGCCGGGCATCTTCGACATGAAGAGCAGCCTGGCCATGATGGAGCACATTTTCAGGGCGTTCAGGGAGTTGGACATCGACCCGGGTCGGAACGTTGTACTTCTGGCGACGGCCGACGAGGAAATCGGCAGTGCCACGTCCCGACAACCCATCGAGGACGAGGCCCGCCAAGTGGACTGTGTACTGGTTCTTGAGGCGCCCTTGCCCGGCGGGGTACTCAAAACCGCCCGCAAGGGCAGCCAGCACATGGATGTCCATATCAAGGGCATTCCCGCCCACGCCGGGATCGAAATCGAGAAGGGAGTTTCCGCCATCGAGGAGGCCGCGCATCAAATCCTGGCCATCCAGGCCATGACGGACCTGGAAACAGGGCTGACGGTCAACGCCGGGGTCGTCCAGGGCGGCACGCGTTCCAACGTGGTGGCGCCCCATGCCGACATCCAGATTGATGTGCGTGCCTGGCGGGACGCGGATCTGCGGGATGCCGAGGACCGCCTGCGGAATCTGCGCCCGCGGCTGCAAGGAACCGCCATCGATGTGGTCAGCGCCCGATCACGCCCGCCGCTGGAGGAAACCGCAACCAAGGACGTCTTTGCCAAGGCCCGGACCATTGCGTCGGGCCTGGACATGCAACTGGTCGCGGGCCGCACCGGCGGCGGCAGCGACGGCAACCTGACCGGAGCCTTGGGGATACCGACGCTGGACGGTCTGGGCGTGCCCGGTGCCGGAGCCCACGCCGACCACGAACACATCGAGACGGATCAGCTCGTGTCCCGCACCTGGCTGCTGTCGGAATTGCTTCTGGGGCTTGTTGTCGGGGACTGACTCTCCCCGAATGCCTCGCGGTGGGCTTCCTGCACCGCGCTGTCCGCCAGCTTCGCGTAAATCCTGGTGGTGACCGGACTGGCATGCCCCAAGGCCGTCTGGGTCACGGCCAGATCGGAGGTGGCCCGGTACATCCGCGTGCCGAAGTAGTGCCGCAGCGCGTGCGGCGTGACGTCTTTCAGGTCCAGGCCTGCGCGCCGGGCAAGTTTGCGGAACATCCGCTGCACCGCCCCCGTACTCAACGGAAGCACCTCCGTGCCCGCCCGGCGGTCGTGCCGGGCAAATACCGGCTGGTCGCCCAACGGGCCGCGATAGGTCAATCCGGCGCTGTGGCGCTGCCGCAGATACTCGGTGGTTGACTGCCAGGCAAACGCGGCGAAGAACACCTTCCGCGTACGGCCCCTCTTGCCGGTAACCCACGCGGAACCGTCCGCCTCGTCAAGTTCGCGTGTGCGGAGCGCCACCAGCTCGCCGACCCGCATGCCTGTTGACAAGAGGGTTTCCAGGATGGCGGTATTGCGAGCCGCGGCCAGACGTGCGCGCGGGTCCGCACTGGTCGACGACAGCCGTCGAGCCACCAGCAGCAATTCGTTCAGTTCCGGGTCTTCCGGCGGATGCGGCACCAGTTCGGGAGGTTTCTGGTTGCGCCGAAGTCGGCGCATGCCCTCCTGCAAACGGGCATAGTCACTGCTCGCAATGGGCTGCAGGTCCCGTACCTGCAGCCATGAGATGAAACTCATGACCGCGGACAAATAGGTCAACAGCGTGCGCCGGTTGACGCCCTGCACATCGGTGAGCCAACTGGCCCAACCCAGCACCAAGCTTGCGTGCAGGACATCCAACTCCTGTACGTTCGGGTCCAGGTCGTTCGCCAACAGATACTCCCGAAACCGATTGAGCCCCGTCCGGTAGGTGCGGCGGGTTAACGGCGAACCGGCGGCGGCATCCGCCAGGAACCACTCGATTTGGGCGTGGATGGTCATACCGCGTAGTGTAGGGCACAACGCGGGATCGTGCAGGCCCGGCCCGTCTCGGGAAGGCCGCTGCCGAGCGAGCCGTTCTTCCAACTCTGTTTCAGTCCGTGCGCGCCATGCAAGTCGCGCAGTCGGTACGACAGCCGCCCATGGGGAATCCCAAGCTCAAGTGTGCTTACGCCTGCTCCCTGGCGCGTCACCGGCTGTTCTTGGATGATTGCCGGTCCGCCCGGCGGGGTAGGCGTGCAATCGGAGCCGTGGTCGTCGTCAAACAGGCCCCCCCAACAGGGAGCGCCATGTGGGGGGGGATTGCAGCACGGTTCGGACGCGTCGGGCGGCATCCGTCGGGGGACCGTCCTCTCGCCAGACTTCCTCAATCCGATCCAGATGTTCCGGTTCCAACTCGGACCCCAAGAACTCGCGCATCATATCGATGGCCATGTCGGTCCGTTCCTGTGTGGCCTGGTCCCGTTCCTGCGCAGCCTGGTCCCGTTCCTGCGCAGCCTGATCCCGTTCCTGCGCAGCCTGATCCCGTTCCTGTGCAACCTGATCCCGTTCCTGTGCGGCCTGGTCCCGTTCCTGCACGATCCGGTTCCGTTCATGTTCGGCATCGGTCTCGGTGTCCCGCCAGCGGCCCTCTTCCGGGTCGTACCACTGGAAGCGCGGTGCCGGCCGGTGCCCTTGCGGCAGGTGGCGGAACTCCTCCGCGTCCTGCCGCGCGTCCGGCAGGAAGCGGATGTGCGTGTCGAACACGTCGCTCCAAACCGTATCCGGTTCCGATGCGGATGACTTCTTCAGGGGTGCAACCGCCTCGTAGGCCCCGTCCACCAGCCGATACATCAACAGTTCCCGGGCGGAATCCGGCCCGCGCTTGCCGCCCAGGTCGTAGACCAGGTATTCGCCCACCCCAAGGGTTTCGTACAGGCGCCGCTTGGCGTCCAGGTCCCGCGCCGCCGTGGTCTTCGACAGAACCTCCAGCACCAGCTCCGGAACGGCATCGTCGAGCTGTGCGGTACGACCCGGACTCGGGTCGTTCGCCTCCAGCAGATCCGCTTCCGACGGCATCACCACCAGATCCGGCTTCACCCGGTCCACCGGGCTGCCCTGTCGGGTGGTCAACTTCAGATGCGCGACCTGTTGCGGCAGGAAGACATAGGTTGCCTCGGTCATCGTGCGGCGTCCAATCCGGTCGCGGGCCGTAGCAAGCATGTGCTCCTGGAGCCAGCCGGGTCGGGAGTCGTCGTCGATCAGCACGCCGTCCTCTTCGAATTCACTGAAATGCACGCCTTCGGCGCCGTAATCGGGATCGGTCGTCCAGTCGTAGTCGTACTCATGGGCAACATCGTATGGATAGTCGGGATCGAAGTGCTCCAGGGTTTCGAGGTCGTGCTGCCACGCCGCCAAATGCTCCAGCCGCCAGGCAATCCGCGCCTCCCGCGCCTCCCGCGTCATGGTCGCATCGACGTACCGTTCCCGCACACGCCCGTTGGACACCGCCTGCAGGTGTTCCCGTTCCCGAACGACTGTTGCCATGATCTGTCCTCTGCATGTGCCACAGTTCCATTCTACTCTGCCGCTTGGACGGGCCACCTCAAACCTCGACCGTTCTTTCGGCCACTGCCAGCATTCAGACCGGCCAAGCCGCTTGGACATGTGCAGGGCGTTGGACATTGCCCCCCCGCTTCATGATTCATGACGACTTCGCCTGTCTCGGCCGGCACACCGCCCATGGAGGTTTCATGGACGGTCACGGATTCCGGTGCCGTAGTCACCCCTCGGACTGATGCTGCAAGCCGGGCGAGAATCCGACGCGCGGGTCATGGGCAGGAAAATCCAGTAACGAACCGCTATGATACGATTCGACACTCTCACCGGTTGCGCGCGAGACATGAACCCGTTGAACTTCGCAGCATTCAAAGGATCTGGTGAATGAGCCTCAGAAATCTCTTCTCAGACCGCCGGAAGCGGGGGCACCTCCCGGCTCCGGAACTTGCGTCGGATCCGGTGCTTCAGGCGAGGCCTGAACCAGTGACCGCACAAAATACAGGTATGCAAGTGGAACCTTCATCCGTCAATCTGGCCTCGCACTACGGTGTGGCCATCGATTCGATGCTTCCTCAAGGAGCTGGCCGATATTGGAAAGTACGCCAGGTCCGACACTTGGCCCCCGAGGAGAATCAGGGACGGCACCATATCTTTGTCCAGGCCCATTTCCATCCGGACAGCACGTCCGAAGAGGTCTTGTTCCTGGTCGAATGGGAAGACGGCAGTCAGGAATACAAGTTGCGCCGGAGCCGCCGCGAATCCATTGGCCACGTGGCCATGTTCACCTGGCAGGTCTGCAACGTGCAGATGCTGGGCGCGCCCAGCGAAGTCGTATCGGGCCTTACGGCCAACCACCCGGACGAATTGCTGGAGGACGGCACGCGCAGCGGCAACACGCTCTTCCACCACTCCTTCCAAGTCGAGTTCGAGGAAGTCATCGAGGAAACCGAGGAAAGCATCATCCACGGCCTTGTGTCCAACGGAGTTGGGCTTACCTTGAGGCTGCTGGCCGACAACGAAATCCTCGGCGAGGGAACCATTCCCCGCAGCGGTTCCTATCGGTTCAAGTCCATTCCGGCCGGCGACTGTGTGCTGCAGGTGATCGATCCCGACAGTGGCGACCTGGTCGTCGAGTCGCAGGTCGTTGAACTGGACGGCAGCAATGAAGTCGAGTTGGACCTGGATGTCCCAGAGGCACCGGCGGCCAGTGAACCGGCTCCGGCGGCTCCGGCGGCTCCGGCAACCGAACCCCCGGAGATCCCGGCACCACCCCTGGACAGCAGCCTGCAGCCGCCCCAGGTTCCCAGTGCCGAGCCTTTGACCCCCGCGGTGCCTCCCACCCCGGCGGCGTCTTCACCATCCGAATTGCCGCCTGTCCCGGCAACACCGCCCGTCCAGCCTGCTGCACCCGTCCAACCAGCAGTGCCGTTGCAGGCCGCAGGCGTCCTGTCGGTCAAGACCATGGAGCACTACATTCTGTTCGGGCCCAGGGAACACTTCGCGACCAAGGTGTACCTGCCGCTGCTGGTCGGCGAACTGACGGCCATCGGTGCAACGTTCGGCTTCAGTGCGGACGAAGCCGCCCATGCACGACGCGTCACCATTCTGGCCAGTCCGGATGTGGTGGGTCCGGAAGTCGACCAGAACCTGCAACAGCAGGGCACTGTGGTGCTGCGAGCCTACGGGGATCTGGCTACGATCCGGGCAGCCATCGGGTTGCCGGCGTAGAGGCCCGGGGGCGGGAAGGTCACACTCGGCTGACATCCTGCTTCGGCTCGACCCACAGCTTCACGCCCAGTTTTTCCAGTTGATCGGGCAGGTTCCCGTTCTCCGGGTCCAGCGGCATGGGTTCGGGGTACCTGAACCCTGTTGACAGCCCGTTCACGCTGACAATCAGTTCCACCGTCCAGCGGCCCGGCCCTGGGGCCGCTTTCAGCGTGTCGTTGAGTTTTTGAACCGCGGCCATCTGTGCGCCCGCGGGCTGTCCCTCATCCAGCCGCAGATGAAGGGCCACGCGGCCGGCCTCCGCCTGCGTGTCTGCGGGGGCCTCGGCCTGATCGTGGCGGTCCAACTCGGTCGGCGATGCGGTCGCAGGGATTTCGCGTGCAGGCGACTCCGGCGCAAACAGAACGTCGTCCGAAGCGCCGATCTCGTGCCGGGATTCCGGCTGCCCTTGTACGTCGGCGGGTTCCGTCAATCGGGCTGGTTTGGATGGCGCTTCGTCTACACCGACCGTCTCGGCCGTCCGCACCGGCGGTGCGGACGTATCCGGCGGTTCGTCGCCCCGCCCGTCGGGGGCAGGCGATCGCGGGACGGCGGGACGTTCCTTGGCCTGATAGTCCGTCAGGTCCGAGTAGGTCCTCACCTGCTCCAGGTGAAGCGACTGCTCGTCCCGCGCCTGGTTGTAGCTGAGGTTGCCGTCGCACAGCAACTGGATGCCCTCCACGACGGTGCGTGCGAGCCGGCGCCAGGCATCGGGAAAGGCGACACACGGCAGCTCGCCGTGGGCATCCTCGAGCGTGATGAATGCCATCGCATCGCCCTTCTTGGTCCTGATGGTGCGGACCTCTCGAACCAGGCCGACAATCTTGATGGGCCGCGCCTTTTGTCTGACCGTCGTATCGCCCACGGCCCTGGCGGTCGTGACCAGGGTGAAATGATCCTTGAGCCGGTTGTACAAATCCGTCACAGGATGCACGCTGCTCAACGACACGCCCAGCAATTCCTTCTCGACACCCAGGTACTCAACCATCTCCGCCGGTGACGGTTCCGCCTCGGCCAGAACCACGGGCGGCGGCCGGACCGCCTCCTCATCGTCTCCAAACAGGCTGTCCTGCCCCTCCACGCCGGCACTGTGGGCTACTTTCGACCGCGCCATCATGGCGTCCATGGCATCCATTAGCTGTTTGCGGTTCCCCCAACGGTCCAGGACACCGGCCTGAATCAGGGTCTCGACCGAACGGCGGGAAAAGGCGTGGAGGTCACACACCTCGCAGAATTCGTCCAGACCGGCGAATCCGTCCGGCGGCCGGGGAGCCACGATTTCGCGTGCCACCCCCTCGCTGGAGATGCCCTTGACGGCAGCCAGGCCGAAGCGAATGGTGGAGCCCTCGGGCACCGGAAAATCGAAGTTCGACTGGACCGCGGTTGGGGAACCTGTGCCATCCCGAAGCTGCGGCCGCACCTCGATGGTGAATTCGTGGCTGCTTTGGTTGATGTCCGGGGCCGCCACCTGAATCCCCATCCGCTGGCATTCGCTGATGATGCGGGTCACCTTGTCCGGCTTGTTCCGCTCCACAAGCAGCATGGCCAGCATGTATTCCTGAGGATGGTTGGCCTTGAGCCACGCGGTCTGGACTGTGATCTTGGCGTAGTCGGCGGCATGGCTCTTGTTGAAACCGTATCCGGCGAACAACTCGATGTCCCGCCAGATTTCGTCCGCGATCTTCTCGCCGATGCCGTTGGCGGCACATCCCGTGATGAACCCTTCCCGGGACTCGTCGATCTTCTTGCGTTCCTTCTTGCTAATGGCAATCCGCACCAAATCGGCCTCGGCGGCCGTGTAGTTCGCCAACTCCTGAATGATTCGGATGATTTGTTCCTGATAAACAATGATGCCGTAGGTTTCAGCCAGAATCGGTTCCAGCTGCGGATGCTTGTACTCCACCGAAACCTCTCCGTGCATCCGACGGTTGTACAGGTCGATGTAGTCCATCGGACCGGGCCGATAGAGGGACAGGGCCGCGATGATGTGCACGTACTGGGTCGGCCGCATGGAGCGCAGCGTGTCCTGGAAGCCCTCCGATTCAACCTGGAACACCCCCGCGGTTTCGCCGCTGGACAGCAGTTCAAAGGCCTGTTCCGTGCCTTCCCCTTCATAGGGAATGGTGTCGATGTCCCACGCTTCCTCGCGATACTCCTTGATCAGCCGGCAGGCCTCCCGCATCACGGTCAACGTGCTGAGGCCGAGAAAGTCGACCTTCAGGAGGCCGATCGATTCCAGGACCGGAAACTCGTACTGCGTCACGTACTCCGAGATGGTGTTGCGGCCGCGCTTCAGCGGGGTGTAGCGCCACAGCTCCTTCTCGGACATGATCACCGCCGCCGCGTGGATGCTCTCGGTGCGCGCGACCCCCTCCAGTTCCGGGGCGACATGCATCAACTCGGCCAGCGGTTCGCTCTGGGCGGCCGCCGCCACGTCCGGGTCGTGGGCTTCGTGCTGCAGGTCGAGCAGTTCCTTGAGCTTGGCCGCGCCCGGACCGGACGGAACCAATCGGGCCATGCGGTCGACATCCCCCAGATCAACACCCAGAACGCGACCCACATCCCGGACGGCGGCCCGCGACTTCATGCGCCCGAAGGTCACGATCTGGGCCACGTGATCCTTGCCGTACCGATCGATGGTGTACTGGATCATCTGTTCCCGCTGGTCGTCGGGAAAGTCCAGGTCGAAGTCCGGCATGGTCAGGCGTCCGGGATTGAGAAAACGCTCGAAAATCAGGTCGTACTTGAGGGGGTCGACACTCGTGATCCCAAGCGCACGGGCCACGATCGAGCCGGCTCCCGAACCCCGCACGTTGAACCAGATGTTCTCCGCCTGGGCATACTGGCAAATATCGGCCACGATCAGGAAGTAGGCCTCCAGCTCCATGTCGAAGATCATGTCCAGCTCGGCCCGCAGGCGGTCCTGTGCGGTGCTTTCCTGCGGACGGCCCCCGTACAGTTTCCGCAAACCCGTGTCGGTCAACTTCTCCAAATAGGATTTGTCCGTCTCGAATCCCTCCGGCAGCGGGAACCTGGGCATGTGATAGGCATCGTCCTCCGGATTCACGTTGCACATCTCGGCAATCTCGATGGTCCGGTCAAACACATCGCGGGGCAGATCCACCTTGCTGCGAAAGGCATCCTCCATTTGGCTGCGGGATCGGAGGAAGTAGCTGTCGCCGGTCATGCGCATCCGCTTGGCATCGCTCCGCCTGCTGCCCGTCTGCACGCACAGCAGGACATCCTGGTACTTGCCGTCGGCCTCGTGCGCGTAGTGCACGTCGTTGCTGGCGATCAGCTTCAGGTCGAACTCCTTGGCCAGGCGCAACAGGCCCTTGTTGACGACATCCAGTTCCGGGATGTCGTGCCCTTCCAGTTCCAGGAAAAACCGCTCCTTGGTGAAGGTCTCCACGTACCACGCCGTGCGCTCCGCGGCCTCGTCATCGCGCCCGTGGGACAGCAGCCACGGGATTTCCGCCGACAGGCAGCCGGAAGTGCAGATCAGGCCGTCGCTCAACTCCCGGAGACGGTCGTGATCCACCCTGGGCTTGTGATAGAAGCCCTCCAAATGGGCGTCGGTGCACAATTTGAGCAGGTTGCGGTAGCCGGTGTCGTTCTGGGCCAGCAAGAGGAGGTGATGGCGCCGGGCATCCAGGGACTTGTCCCGGCCGCCCATGGACCGTCCCCATCGGGTCAGGTAGGCCTCGACACCCAACACCGGGTGGATGCCGTGCCCCCGACAGGTCCGGTGGAAGTCGATGGCGCCGTGCATGACGCCGTGGTCGGTCAGCGCCAGGGACGGCTGTCCCAATTCGGCGGCGCGTCCCACCAGCCGATCCAGGCTGCTCAGGCCGTCCAGGAGGGAATATTCGGAGTGGGTGTGAAGGTGGACGAAAGAATCTGACACGAAACCTGGCTCCGATTGGAAGTTGGACAGTTTAATGGGGGGATGACGGAGCGTCGCCGGACACCTCGTCGAAAACCACGATGGTTTTGGTGCCCCGCCCGGTGCGGACCCGGTCCACTGCCGCGACGATGTCGTCAAGCCGACAATGGTGCGAGACAATCGAATCGACGGGGTCGGGATCCTCCTGCAGGCAGGTCCAGGCTGCCCGGAAGTCCTGCACGGACGACGCGAAGGTTCCGGTCAAGGTTATTTCCCCATAGTGCAGCCAGCGGGGATCCACCGTCATCATATCGCCGCGCGGGGTGCCCCCGAAGATGTTGAGGACACCGCCCGGACGCACATAGTCGAAGGACTGACAGACCGCGTCCACGAAACCCACGGCGGCAATCACGATGTCGGCCCCAAGGCCTGCGGTTGCCTCCAGCACGCCTTCCCGGACCGGGTCCCGTTCGGGATTGAGAATTGCCTGTGCCCCCAGCCGCCGAGCATGTGCCAAGCGTTCGGCATTCATGTCCACAGCCACAACCTTGGCTCCCAGGCGCCGGCTGGCGTACACATGCAGCAGGCCCATCGGCCCGCAGCCCACCACCACCACGGAACTGCCCTCTGCCGTCCCGCATTGGCCTGAGGCCGCCAAGACGCAGGACAAGGGCTCGATCAGGGTGGCCGTGGCGTACGGGGTGTCTCCGATGTCCACCAAGCCGCCCAGGGACAGCACCTCGGCCGGCACGGCCAGATATTCGGCGAACGCGCCGTCGGCCCCTCGGCCCAGGCCGTACTCGCGGAGGCAAAGGCTGTGGCGTCCGGCCATGCAGTAGAAGCATCCGCCACAGGCCGCGATGGGGTACACCGCCACGCGTTGGCCCACCTGCCAGTCTTCCACGTCGGTTCCGGTCTCGACAATCAGGCCGGCAACTTCATGGCCCAGGATCGCAGGCACGGTGCGGGGCGGACTCAGGCCTGCCAGGGTCTTGACGTCCGTGCTGCAAACTCCGGCGGCCCCCACCCGCACCAGTACCTGTGCGGGCCCGATCTCCGGCATCGGCACCTCGTCGATGCGGATGTCGTTCAGGCCGTGCACCACTGCCGCTCTCATCCCACCGCCTCCCCGTTGGGTTTCAAGGCGCACCAGGCCGCCAGCAGTTCGGCCAGACGCTGCGGATCACGGCGGCCCACCTGTCGCTCAACCCCACTGCACAGATCGACGCCGTCCGGTCCGGTCTGCCGGACAGCTTCATGCAGGTTTCCGGCATGGATGCCGCCGGCAAGCATCACGGGGACCTCCCGAATCCCGGCCATCCAGTCGGCCATGCGACCCCAGTCCCCAACGCGGCCGGTCCCGCCAAATTGCACCCCGGCCTCCCCTACCACCTGGGAATCAATCACCAGCCTGTCCGCTCCGGCCCGCACATAGGCCGCAGGCGGCCCCTGGGACGCCACGGCGGGCAGGTGCACGGCCTTCCAGACTTCGCAATCGACGGCTGCCCTCACCCGGGCAAACTCCGCCGGCGATTCGGCACATTGCAGCTGGATGGCAAACGGCCGCACATGTTCGACAACCATCGCCACAAGACCGGGCGACGGTTCGCAGAGGAGGACCACAACATCCCGATCCGTTGCCATGCGGACGGCGGCGGCCTGTTCCACACTCAGCGAGCGCGGCGAAAAATCGGCTTCCACCACGATGCCGCACCACCGGACGGCAGTGCCGTTCAGCATGGCGGCGTCCGCGGGGCTGGTCGTGCCGCAGACCTTGAGTTCAAGGGGGTGCCCGGTCACAGAAGCACCCGGCAACCGTGATTGTCCGCCCTTGTAATAAAGGACGGCCTCCCTCCCCGGGCCGTCAGCCAAGGATCCAAGTCGTTCTTCAGGGGTGCCAGATCCCGGCCAAAACTGAACACGACAGGCCCCCAACTGCTCATGCCGACCCCCTGGGCATCCAATGCGCGCAGCCGGTCCATGCATTCCTGGACGACCGGAAGCTGCGTCCGGACTTCCGCCACCTTGAACCCCAGCCGCTGATAGGCCTCGAGTCCGTTGCAGAACTCGTCCAGGTCCTCCTCCAAAACGGCAGGGACGATCCGAGTCAGAAGCAGGCGGCACATCGCATCCACCTCTTGGTCGGGTACGGGGCACACCTGATGGAACAATGCCAGTTCCTGTTTCCCACTTATGTCAAGTCCAGGCGGCTGGGCAATGAGAATCTCCCAGTTTTCGGGAAACGGCTCCTGCATCAGCACCGGCGGCGGGGGGGCCGCCGCGGCGCCGGAGGGTTCAAACTCCTGCTTGGACCGCGGGCTGCGCCTGAATCGATGCCCGCCGTCCAACACGAAACCGCCGCCGTCCATGACTGCGGTGCCAATGCCGGACGTGCCGCCCCGCTGCATGCGGAGGGCCAGATCCGAGGCGGGCACTGCATATCCTGCCAACAGGCAGAGAGCTCGGGCGGCACCCACCAGCAGTTGCGTCGAACTGCCAAATCCCGAGTGGGCACCCGGCCGCGCGAGCACTTCAACCTTGGCTCCCGGAAGCCCGAAGTCCTTCCGCACCGCGGCCAAACCGGCCGCCATCCGCTCCCTGAGGCGGTTGTCCAAGTTGCCGGGACACACGTCCAGATCGTCCGACCATGCGACTTTGATGACGGAAGCCGGTTCCTGGATGGCCAAGCCAATGCCACCGTCCACGCGGCCATGCGAGCCGTTCATATCCAGCAAACCGAAGTGAAGACGGGCCGGCAGGCGGCAGGTCAATGCGCGGGTGTCCGACATGCTCGCGGAAAGCCAGGAATCAGGGGGGGGGAACCGCCCATTATTGGGCCATATACCTAGTATGTTAGCCCCTATACTTTCGCAGCCCCGCTTGGCCCTGTGCCACAAGGACAGCCGACAACGGGTCGCGGGCGGAGGCCAGGCCACCGACAGCCACCCATGTGCAAACCCACAATGAACGTTTCCGATCCGGAAACCGCCCCCCAGCCAGCGGACCTGACAGCGGTTGGACAACAGGTGTTGGCAGCTCTGGTCCTTGTCACCGCCGAACTGGGCATCGAACTCGCCAGCGTGACCATCGTCAACGTGGAACACAAACTGTGGCCGGACGCGAGTCTTGGCATCCCCGAGCCGGGCGTCGCCTATGTCCAGGCATTGACCCCCGGCTGCATCATGCAGATGCAGGCTGGCGATCGGACCCTTACGGTGCACACCGGTCCCGGGCCGACCGCCAAGTTGCAGGGGATCCCCGCCGCGACGGAGTTCAACGAGGATGTGCCCGTCGTGGCATCCGCCATGCTGAACCTGGCCACCATGACGGGCCTGCGGTTCTCGGATGTAAAGCTGGTTGGCGTGCAAACCGAGCACAACCCGGCTATGGATTGCCCCCGCCTGACCGTCACACTCGAGGCGGCCAGTCGCCGGTATGTATGGACAGGCCCCGAAACCGGACCACTGGCACCGCTGGGCCAACCAGCGGGACAAAATGATGATTGACCGATTGGGTATCAGGGCCGCCTGATGATCTTCCCGGGAACGCTGTGACAGTTTGAGCACCGGGCCTCGTAGGATTCCTTGCCTCCAATCAGGATCAGCGGCGAGTCGATTCGGGCCGGCTGCCCGTTGATAAGGCGCTGGGTCCGCGAAGCCCGACGTTTGCACACGATGCAGATCGCGTGCATCTTGGTGACGTCGGCGGCCACCGCCATCAGGCGCGGCATGGGGTTGAACGGGTTGCCTCGGTAGTCCTGGTCAAGGCCGGCGGCCACCACGCGCTTGCCCCTGTGCGCCAGATAGACGCACACGTCCACCAGGCGGTCGTCAAAGAAATGAGCTTCGTCGACACCCACGACGTTGGAGCCGGATTCCACCTTGGCCAGCAAGTCCGAGGCGTCGTCGGCATTGGTCGCACCTTGACTGGGGGTACCGTCATGCGTGACCACGCTGTCCGAACTGTAGCGATCGTCAATCACGGGCTTGAACAACTGGGTGCGCTGTCCGGCTACACGGGCCAGGCGCAGGCGCCGCAGCAGTTCCTCCGTCTTGCCGCTGAACATGGAGCCGCAAATGACTTCAATGTCGCCCTTGCGCCTTGGCATAGCAGATTCCTTGAGCCGTCACGTCCCCAATTTGACCATACGTGACAATCGGACCCGACATCGATCAGAGGCCAGGGCGATTGCATCCGGATGGGGTGGGCTGACCGGGTGGACTGAGGCATGGCTGCAGGAACAGGTTGCGAAACCGGCCTTGGGAAACAACTTCATGGACGCCGTGAGGCCTTCGCCACGGGTTGCGATCCTGGACCCATCGGGGATCCGCGTGTCGATCGGACCCAACTGCACAACCTGACGGGACATCCTGATGATGGCGGCCCCACCGGCGCGGACCGTTACGTGGCCATCACGCTCTTCGACCGGCTCAACGAGTCCCGGCTGCGCACCTTCCCGGCACTGCCAAAGAGGCCCCTCCGCACGACACCTGTCGGCTCGTTCGAAACAGCGTGTTTGTGTGGCTGTTGGCAGATGGCAGTGAACGTCTACCCCCCCTTGCCTTGAAGCAACCGACGCGTGTCCGCGCTCCGGCCTCGAAGGGTTCGGCAAAAAAGGCCAGCGTGTTGCCGGGCCTGACACCGCCGCACCGGTTCTGAATGAAGACTGCGGCACCCCGTACACCTGGGACTACCGCAGGTTTACCGAACCACCCACTCGGCCGGAGGCGTCGATCTGCGGTCGCCCACCGTGCCCAAGTTTCCTGGCTGTTCCAGACCGCAATGCCTCAGCGCCGACGCGCGACTGCAACCCACCCGCAGGCAGGCACCTGACGCCTATTCAGCCCCAATCTCTTGGCGCACCGCTTCCCGGGCCGCTTCCACATCGTCCCCGCGTGCCCGCGCCCGGCGGACAGCCTGCTCCTCGGCTTCGCGGGCGGAGACTACCGCCTGCTTGGACTGGTCCATGTCCTGCTTGATCTGCAGGCGCTTCATGAACCGTTCCACCTGGCCGGCCGTGTCGATGATCCGCTGCTCACCGGTGTAGAACGGGTGGCATGTACTGCATACGTCCGTGCGTATTTCGGGTCTGGTGCTGCCTGTCACCCAAGTGGCGCCGCACGAGCACGTGACGGTGGCTTCCGGAAAAAACTCCGGGTGAATGCCTTTCTTCATAGCTGCTGGGAATCCTCCGCCGCCAGGACACTGACGTTCTTGCGGTTCTTGCGGGCCCAGCCATAGGACACGACTCCGTCCGTGAGGGCGAAGAGCGTGTCGTCCTTGCCGCGGCCGACATTGAGGCCCGGGTGAATGCGGGTTCCGCGCTGGCGCACCAGAATCGAACCGGCCTGAACCGCCTCGCCGCCATAGTGCTTGATACCCAGTCGCTGCGCATTCGAGTCTCGATTGTTGCGGCTCGAACCGCCGCCTTTCTTATGGGCCATGGCTGAATCGCCTCCTGTTCCGGACTTCTGCATGCAACCCCGGTGTGAACCAGACAGGGCTGCTGAATTCCCCGCCTACGCGGCAGGGCCTGAAATTCCCTCCACCTGCAGGCGGGTGTACCGCTGTCGGTGGCCGCGCCGAACCCGGACGCGTTTCTTGGGCTTGTACCTGAACACTTCGATCTTGCGACCCTTGTGCTGCCCGGTGATGCGCGCGGTAACGGCAGAGCCCTGCACAACCGGCGTCCCAATGGTTACATTGGTGCCGTCCGAGTGGAGGAGGACATCCGTCAACTCGATGCTGTCGCCGATTTCGCCGGCCAACTGCTCCACCTCGAAGGTCTGGCCTTCCCTGACCCGGTACTGCTTGCCGCCTGTACGCACAATGGCATACATGAAGATTCCTCATCGCTGACTGACGTCCTGGCGCGCTGGGCGCGAACCCGCATTATAGACTTGCCGGCGGCCATGGCGTCAAAATCAGTGTCGTCGGCTTTGGTTGTCGGACCGCGGGTCTCCGCCCGGAGCGGAACACCACCAATCCCGGCCGCCAGGCATCTCATGTATCAGGGAGCGTTTTCGTGACTCATCCGCTTGTGACGCAGCTCGAGTTCACCCGCCGGGAGTTTGTGCGTGTAATGGAAGGGGTTTCGGCCGAGGAAGGGGAACGCGTGATTCCGCCGTTCAACAGCCTGAGCTTCGTGGTGGCGCACATGGCCTTTCATGAACACACCATGTTCGTTTTGCTGGGCCAGGGAGTGGACTTGGGCCTGGATGTCCAAGTGGCCCATTCCGGCGCCGATGCCTCGGTTCCGTCCTGGAACGACATGTGGACCCAGTGGCAACAAATCACCGACCAGGCGGACTCCTACCTGCAACAGCTCGCTCAGGAGAACCTGCACGTCCGGCTTCGCCAAGGGGACCGGGAGGTACCCGAGGTCCTCGGTCACACGCTGCTGCGCGTGATTTACCACTACTGGTTCCACCTCGGGGAGGCCCATGCCATCCGCCAGGTCCTTGGACACAAGGACATTCCCGAGTTCGTGGGTGCGGTCGGCACAACGAGCTTCGAGTAGGCCAATCCACTGTCAGCGCGGCCCTTCCGGGAGGACCGCCGTCCGGCATCAACCGGCGGGTTTGGGTGCCGGACCAAATCCCCTTGGTCGGCGTCCGTTCCACGATGCCGTTGAGACCCCGAGGGGTGCCAAGGGTCGACCGGCCCCGCGGTCATCGTCAGCCCCGGTCGACTCCCCGCCGGCAGCCGATTGGATGGGGCCGCTCACGCCACGGGATCCAGATACAGTGCGTAGAGGCTGGCATCCTCCGGCCGGATACCGCCGAAGTCGACGCGCAGTCTGATCCGCCCCTGCGTGGGCGGGATTGCGTCAAGGCCGCCCGCCCAGGTCACAGGTTCGGCCAAACCGGCTGCGACGGGCCGGCAGTCGGCGGCCGTGAAGCCGGGCAACGGGCGCATCCGCTCGTCCAGCACCGAACAGCGCACCTGCCAGTGTTCGCCCCGGCCATCCACATTGAGGGACAGGCGGGCGGGACGGCCTTCGAGATCGATGGGCGCCGATATCACATGCGAGTCGCCCCGTGACGCCATGCGCTGATCCAGGTAGGGCTTGAAGGAACCAAGCCGATCGCGCGGCCAACTCGCAACGCGGATGCCGTCGCTGGCCTGTTCCGGCCACGGCGCGTACCAGAACAGGGTTTCCTCGCCGATATTCTCGAAACCCTGTCCCTGAATCAGCGACGGATAGTTGTCGCTGGTGCGGGTATCCGGCAGGACTTCCCATCCGTCCTCGGCCGCGGACACAATCGGATAATCGGGAATCGGCTCCCGGTAGTGGAGACCGTCGTTCGTCACGGCCAATCCCAGGTGCATGACCACCAGCCGCCGATCATTGGACGGGTGGCCGTTCCACATGCCGTAGAAGCCCAGCATCACGTTGCTCCGATTCCACAGCGCCGCACCCAGGTGAATCTGCTTGCCGGCGGTGCCCTGCCACGCATGGAACAGCCGATCCCCGCCGGACCGCTGCATGCCCAGCACGGAGGCGGAGCTCCAGTCCTCGAAGTCGTAGGAGGTGTAGGTCACCAGATTGCGCAGCCGACGCGCATGGTTGCCGCCCTGTCCGGTAAGGAAATAGCAGTCGTTGAACCGCATGCCGCCGGCCATTTCCAGCCAGTAGCCCACGGGATTGTCCGGGTGCGGCATCCAGGAGATTCCGTCCGCACTGAAGGCCGCCGCAAACCGCCAGTCGTAGATGCGGGTCTGATAGACCATCTTGAAGCGACGGGCCGGCTCGGGATCGTCGGGATCATGGAATACCACACAGGACTGGACATGCACGTGGCCCTGGTGCAGGTCCACCAGGTTGTTGCGGCGGCTGCCCTTGTACTCCACCAGCCCCAGGTCCGGCTTGTGCCAGGTGCGACCGTCCCGGCTGGTGGCCAGGCACACGCGGCTGAACCAGCCTTGATCATGGTCCTGTCCCAGATACCACATGTACAACTGGTCCTCCACCCGATGCACCGAGCCATAGTAGATGGCGCGCAGCGAGTCCGGATCGCCCGGGTCGCCGGGCTCCAGCACCCTGGGGGTGGTGCCGCAGGGTGCCGTATGCCCGTACAGCTTGAGTTCCACACCGTTCTGGTAGGGGAGGCTGCGGTCGTCGAACGGGAACAGTACCAGGCATTCGTGACCAATATGCGGTCCGCCGTTTTCGATGCGCATCCGGGGGTCTCCTTGAACCGCTGCGATCCCTTCCCGGGTACCGCGACACCCCATTTCCGGACTGCGGGCCGGTGCCGCCATGGCTGTCCTGCACAAGAACCGAGGACCTGGCAAGAAGAAAGCCCGGGACACCTGGAGGGAAGGCGAGCCCGGGCTTTCGGCCACGACCCGTGGTCACGGGGTGGCGGTGGTAGCGCATACGGGATTCGAACCCGTATCACCGCCTTGAGAGGGCGGTATCCTGAACCGTTAGACGAATGCGCCCCAAAGCCGAGTAGGAATTGTTGGCTCAGGCATGTGGCCGGATTCTAGGTCGCGCTCGGGCGGATTGTCAAGTGGCAAGGTCCGCCAACGACATCGTCGTCCCGGGCTGCCCGCGCCATCGTGGGGGAAGGGCGGCCCTTGGCCGAAACGGACCGCGGCAAACCATGAATGCGGGCTCCATATCCCCTTGAGATCCTGCGTTGGCGAACTCGGATCCAACCTACGATCCGACAGGCTTTCTGCGTGCTACAATCGATGGTTGCGCCTGACATCAGGTGCATTCCCCGCCGTTGCCCATATGCGGTGCCGGTCCGGAATCGGTTGTCACTGCCACCGCGGCTTGATTGATACATGCTGACCACACCTGAGGCGATTACCCAAACCCTCGACCGGGTACTGCCGCGCGTCAACGTGCCGGCCCGCTACACGGGCGGCGAACTGAACAGCGTGGTCAAGGATTGGTCCGAGCGCGGCCTGTGCGACCGGGTTGCATTGGCCTTCCCCGACATATACGAGTTGGGCGGCAGCAACCTCGGCCTGATGATCCTGTACGACCTCATCAACAAGCGCCCCGACATGCTGGCGGAACGGGTCTATTGCCCGTGGCCCGACTTCGAGCAGGTCATGCGGGATGAGGGCATTCCGTTGTTCAGCCTGGAAACCCGCCATCCCCTGCGCGACTTCGACATCCTGGGGTTCAGCCTCCCGTACGAACAGCTGTACACCAATGTCCTGACCATGCTCGACCTGGCCGGTCTGCCCCTGCGGGCGGCGGACAGGGAACCCGACCATCCGGTCGTCCTGGCCGGAGGCTCGGGCTGCTACAACCCCGAACCCATGAGTCCGTTCTTCGACGCCATGGTGATCGGGGAAGGCGAAGAGGCGATGATCGAGGTCATCGAGGCGCATCGCGCATGGCGGATGCGTCGGGAGGCCGACCCGGACCTGGATCGACTTTCCCTGTGGCGAACGCTGGCCGCCGTTCCGGGGGTCTACGTGCCGGCGCTGTACGAAGCCACCTACCATGACGACGGTGCCCTGGCAGCCACCCAGCCCTGCGATCCGGTAGCGCCGGCTGTTGTCATGAAACGGGTTGTCAAGGTGTTGCCGCCGCCCGTCACGCGGTTCATCGTGCCGTTCGTGGACACCGTCCACAACCGAGCCGCCATCGAGATCATGAGGGGCTGCACGCGCGGCTGCCGTTTTTGCCAGGCGGGGATGGTTTTCAGACCGGTCAGGGAACGGCCCGTCGAGGAAGTGCTGGCCGCCGTCGACGAAATCTGCGAACACACCGGCTTCGAGGAGATTAGCTTCCTCAGCCTCAGCAGCAGCGACTACACCTATGTCGAGGAGCTGGTCCGGCGCGTCGTGGAGAAACACGGTCACCGGAAACTCTCCATCGGCCTGCCCAGCCTGCGCATCGAGTCCTTCAGCGTGGGCCTGATGGAACTTCTCGAAAAGGGCCGACGCCGGCCGGGATTCACCTTTGCCCCCGAAGCCGCCACGGATCGGCTCCGCGACGTCATCAACAAACCGATCGCGTCCGAGGACCTTCTGGCCACGGCCGCCGAGGTCTACAGCCGCGGCTGGACCACGATCAAGATGTACTTCATGATCGGACATCCAACCCAGACCGACGAGGACGTGCAGGCCATCGCCGACCTCGCCAAGGAGGTGCTGGCCCGGGGCCGTCAGGCCATCGGCGGCAAGGCCCGGGTGCGGCTCGGCGTCAGCACGCTGGTGCCCAAGCCGCATACGCCGTTCCAGTGGGTGCCGCTGGAACAGGAGGACCGCATCCGACGGCATGTGGACATCCTGAAGGCCAACCTGCGCGATCGCCACATTCACTTCACGTGGAACGACTTCCGCGAAACCATGCACGAAACCTTCCTGACCCGCGGCGACCGGCGCACGGCCGATGTCGTGGAACAGGCCTGGCGGCTGGGCTGCAAACTGGACGCCTGGAACGAGTGGTTCCAATTCGATCTCTGGCAGCAGGCCTTCGAGGACTGCGGCCTCGACATGGCGTGGTACACGCACCGGGAACGTCCGCTTGCCGAAACATTGCCCTGGGACCACATCTCGGCCGGCGTGGATCGCGAGTTCATGGAGATGGAGTATGTGCATGCCTTCCAGGGAGGCGTGGTCGACGACTGCCGCGAACACTGTTTCAGCTGCGGGATCCTGGGATACTTCAAGGAAGAGCGCCGATCCACACCGGACGCAGCCTGGGCCTGCCCGCCCCTGGGCAGGGACAAGGCGCGCCAGCCGGTGGACATTGTCCCGGTGCCGATGTACTTCAATGACGAAATGTCGCCGGAGCTGACGGGCCAGTTCGGCGAACGGGTGCCCCAACGCCGTCACGGAACGGTCAGCCAGCACATCGAACCGGGAGATTCGGTGGATGCCTGACCAGGAGACGGACAGCCAGCACGAACCGCAGCGCCTGCGGGTGGTGTACAGCCGCGGCGAAGCCCTGCGGTTCATCTCCCACCAGGACGAATTCCGCATGTGGGAACGCGCCCTGCGGCGTACCATGCTGCCCGTGGCCTACAAGCAGGGATTCAATCCGCAGCCACACATTCAGTTTGCGGCTCCGCTGGCGGTCGGCTGTTGCGGCCGGGCCGAGCACATGGATTTCCGGCTGTCCGAACGGATGCCGGTGGTCCAGGTCGAAAGCCGCCTGGGGGCGAAACTCCCTCCCGGGGTGTCAATTTGTTCGATGCAGGAAATCCCGGTCAAGAGCCGGCCCTTGCAGGGACTGCTCATCGGAGCCGAATACCGCATCCGCGTCATGGCCCCGGAAACCGCCACCGGCCCGCAGGCGGTGCACGAGTTCCTGGCCCGCGGTACCGTGTGGCGGAAACGGGAGCGGAAGGGCCATCCGTACCGGTACAACCTGAAGCCCCTGGTCCACCGCCTGGCGTGGACGGGCTTCGATGCCGCGGGACCGTGCCACAACCTGCTGCTCCGCGTTCAGATGGTGGCAGGCGCCACGGGACGCCCCGATGAAGTGATTGACGAACTGGGCCTGTCCGAACACGCGCTGGTGCTCGAAAGGACCCGGCTGTACTTCGCCAATGAACCGGACACCGACGTCGCCTTTCCGCCGGACACGCTGGCCTCGCAGGCGGATGTCCGGGATCCGCACGAACCCCCGCGCCCGCCCCGCCGCCAACGCGGGCGCGGCCATCGCCGCAAGCAGAAAGGGGATGTTCAGCCCCAACAGAAGGTTCAGTCGTTCAGCGAAAAGGCTGCCGACGAGTTCCGCTGATCGCCACCACCGGTCGAGCCCTGGCCAATCGACCGCCGCTGCGCATCCATTCCGTTTTCGATCCACCACCTATTTCCCAACATGCCCGATTCCCCCGCCATCACACCCGAGGATCTGGACAAGTACTGTCCGGTACGCAAGCTGTCCTCCAAGGTGTACATCAACATCAACTACAGCACCTGCACCACCGGCTGCATCGTGACGCGTGAAGGCGCAGTCCTGATTGACACGCCGCTGATTCCGCAGCAGGCCAAACACTGGCGCAGCCAGATCGAGGAGTTCTCCAAGAACATCCCCATTTCCTACATCCTGCTGACGGACCACCACCGCGGCCACGCGCTCGGTTGCCAGTATTTCATGCCCGCTTTGGTAATCGGCCATGAACGGGCCCACAAGGAAATGCAGGGATTCTCGGAGAACTTCAAGGAACGGGTGAGGAATAGTTTCCGGAAAGTACCCGAGATCCAGGCCGAGATGGAGGAGATCACGGTGCATCCTCCCCAGATTACCTTTACCCAGCGGGCTGGTTTCTTCATTGGCGGCACCAGCATCGAGTGTATTTTCGTTGGCGGCCACACGCCGGCCACCTCCATCATCTGGTTGGAGAAGGAGCGGATTTGCTTCGTCGGCGACACGATTTGGACCGACCAGCATCCCTACATGGCACAGGCCAATTCCGAGGAGTGGCTGGAGGCACTGAAACTGATTCGGTCGCTGGATCCCGAGGTCATCGTGCCCGGCCACGGCGAACCCCTGCAGGGCCTGGAACGCATCCGGCTCATGGAGGACTACATCCAAAGCCTGCGGGACCAGGTGGCGGAGTGCCTGGCGACCGGCAAGGACAAGAACGAAACCAAGAAGGAACTGGTCAAGGACCTAATGGACCGGTTCACCGTACCCAACACACGCAGATCGAAAATTGAAAGCCAAATCGGTTCCGGCATCAACCGCGTGTACCGCGAGCTTCAGCGCGCGGCCCAGGCGCAAGCCTGATCGCAAACCCGAAGCAGACGGGACACCACCATGGCACAGCCCAACCCCAATACCGTACCCCTCAGCGATGCAGCCAAGCTCAGGGATCAGCTCAACGAGTTGGAGAAGCTGCTGGTCAAGGTCAATTCGCACTCGGTGGTGCGGACCCTGCAGCTGCTGGACTCCTCCTGGCTGCTCAAGGAGGATTTGCGCGCGCGCGGCGTCGATCTGAAGGCCGAGGACGGGCAGTGGGCCGGATTCGAGTTCCGGCTGACCGAAATTGCCGGCGAAATCGTGAAGGCGGCCAAAACCCACGGCGGCATGGCCCAGCTCCGTCAATCGCTGGCACAAATCGACGGGTTCTGGTGGACCCTGGACGATTTGCATGCGGCGCAAACCCGACACACGCTGTTTCGGTGGCTGCGGCTCGCAGGCGGACTCGCGGCGCTGGGCATAACCGTATGGATTCTGGTCACCTATGTCTTTCCGCCCGACCCCAACGCCGTGCTCATCACCGATATCTCCTACGACATCGAAAAGGCGGTCGACGTCCGGGATTGGGACACCGCCCGGACCGTGGTCCAGGCCGGCCTGGAGGCATCGAACCATGCCACGGAAGTCCTGCTCTGGGCCGCCGTGATTGAGGAACGTCTGGACAACCCTGAGCAAGCCGCCGACTATGTGGCAGAGGCCCTGTTGGATTCGAACATCCCCCCGCACAACATCTGGGTGACCCTGGGAACCAATCGCCTGCGGGCCGGGGATACGGACGGTGCGGAATGCGCGGCGCTCTCCGCCCTGGAATCGAATCCCGACAACGCCCAGGCGCATTTCCTGATTGCCAGCGTGGCCGAGGCCACGGGCGACGCGGAACGGGCGGTGGACTACTTCAACAAGACCTACGACCTGGCCACCAACGGCCAACCCCAACTGCAGGTGATTGCCAGGGTCCGGCTTGGCTACCTGATGCAGTCGCCCGGCAGCTTCAACGCGCAGGAGACGGAGGAACGCGAACTTATTTGCAATTGATCCGGCCCCAAAACCCCCGACTCCATCGGCAACGGGCCGTCGGCGCTGGTTGCTGCAGCCACCGGGCGAGGCCGGTCAATTCCGCCAGGGACAGGATGTGCCACCAAGCGGTTGCGTCCATCCCGTAACAAGATGGTCTCGTCCCTGTGTCCAACGGACGCGGCCCGAGCACAAGTACAGGAGTACAGACACGGGCTGGAGCCACTGTGTTCGCCCGACCGCGTGCCCGGATGCAGCAACGGCTGCGCGCTCGCCAGGCCCCTCGGTAGAGGCTGCGGTCCCCGGCAAAGCGCCAGGACAGGCCTGCCGGATTGTTGTGCAAGGACCGCTTCCGGTCCCATCGTCACGGTGCCCGGGTCGGGTGCACACTCCCTGCGCGGCCACAGTGACCTGCACCGGGTCACAACACCATCTGCCCGGCCCGTTGCACTCGTCTGCGCGGGCAGGGCCAACCCAGTCCCTTGGCGCGCAACGGCCTTGCTCCAAACTTGCCCTTCAATCCGCCGGATGGGTGCTTCAAGACCGGGAGCCTCGGCAAGGGGATGCCGTCCCCTTGCCAGGCTTGCCCATCAACTTGGCCTCCGCGGAGCAGGTTTCATTCGGCGGCGCCGTCGATCACCATCACGAGTGCCGGCAGAACGAAGAGAATGAACACCCCCGACAAGGCAAGACCGCCCAACATGCTGACAATGAACGGTACGATGAAAATCAGGTCCTCGCCACGTTCGAAGAGCAACGGCGACAGGCCGACCATGGTCGTCACACTCGTGAGGAACACCGCCCGGAAGCGATGGCGCGTGGCGGCCGAGGCCGCGGCGATGGCCGGCACCATCGGGTTCTCGCGGCGGATGATGTTGTAACGGTCCAGCAACACCAGCGCGTCGTTGACCACGACGCCGAAGACCGCGATCACCCCGAACGCCGACATCCATCGGTGGTCAGCTCACCGGAGGTGATGTTGAGGGAGGCCCGCCGGACGGTGTTCGCCACTTCCGCGAGTGAGAGACCGTGGCGACGCAATGCCTCTTCACTCAATTCGATGGAAATTTCCCGGTCCCGCGTGCCGAACAAATCCACTTGGGCCGTGGAAAGCAACTGCAGCAGTTCCTTGCGCACATCCTCCGCCGCGCGCCGCAGGTCGTCCTCGTTCAACACCTCCGACGACACGGCCAGCGTCAACGCCTCGCGGTTGAGCTGCAGCAACTTCACCTCGGGGAGTTCCGCGTTCGGCGGTGGAAAGTTCTCGATGTTGTCCACTGCCTGCTTGATGTCGTTCAGGGCCGTGTCGGCATTCGCGAACGTGGCCAGTTCAACCAAGACCGTGCCCAAGCCCTCGGTCGATGTGGACACGACCCGTTGGACTCCCTCGAAACCAATGGGGCTTATATCCAATAGTTGACAGTAGAACTCTTGTGCTACAATTCCTGTGAAAGAGAGGACCCGACTGTGAACCGGGCCCTCGACCGGACACGGTGAAGATGACACCATGACCAGCACCCCGAAGTCTACAACGCAAGAGCCCCGGACCGTCATGCGGACACTGCGCATGCGTCTGTATCCCGGCACGGCTGCGAACGGCCAGTACCTCGAACAACTGGCCGGAGCCTGCCGGTTCGCCTGGAACCATGTGCTGGCCGGGCATGAGCGCGACTACCGCATGTGGAAGGCGTTCGGCAAGCCGGGGGAGGGTCCCGGCAGTCCGACCTTCTTTACGCTGGGCCAGCGGTTCACGCAGTTGCGGAACGCACCCGGCAACGAGTGGTTGAAGGACTACAGCTACGAAATCGTCCGGTACGCCTGCAAGTACATGGGGGACGCCTACGCCGCGTTCTTCGATCCGGACCGTCCGGACCACGGCCGTCCGCAGTACAAGGCCAAGCACTACACACAGCCTGCCTTCACCATCCCGTCCCACGTGCGTATCGAGGACGGCCGCCTGTACATCCCGAAGAGAGGCTGGATGCGTCTGGCCCCCATCCGCAGGTATGCCGACGGCAAGCCGCTGACGGTACGGGTCAAGCAGGAGTCGGAGGGCAAGCAGCCGAAGTGGTACGCCTACATCGTGTTCGAGGTGCCGGTCGACCACCCCGATGTCTGCCCACCCGCGGAGTCCGGAGCGGTCGGTGTCGACCGCAACGTGGGGCAGGCCACGGACAGCACCGGAGCCCTGCACGCCCTCCCCGACACGACCGTTGAGGATGCGAAAATCAAGCGGTATCAGCGCAGGATGGCCCGGCAGCAGAAGGGCTCCCACCGGAGACGCGGTACCGCCGGGAAACTGCGAAAGCTGCATCGCAAGAAGGCCCGGCGCCGGGACAACGCCACTCACCAAATCAGTCGCAAGGTTGCGGACACCGCCCACACCGTCGTCCTCGAAGACCTGAATACGAAGGGCATGACCAAGAGTGCGAAGGGCACGGTCGAGGATCCCGGCCGGAACGTGAAGCAGAAGGCCGGCCTCAACCGCTCCATCCTGGCGTCCAGCTGGGGACAGCTGGAGCGCAAGCTGGCGTACAAGGCCGGCCGGGTGGTGTTCGTGGACCCGGCCTACACTTCGCAAGCCTGCAGCCGTTGCGGGCACACCGCCAAGTCAAACCGACCGTCGCAGGCGGTGTTCCGGTGCGGGCCCTGCGGGTTCCGGGCGAACGCCGACCACAATGCGGCGCTCAACATCCTGGTGCGGGCGGGACTTCCGCCCGCACCCGTTCCGGCCCGCGGGACTGGGGCTGCTGCACGGCGAGGAGCGCTCCCTCCCTGGTCGGCCGCAAGGCCGACCAAAGGGACTCCCGCGACCCGTGAACCGGATATGCGTGGTGTCAACCATCGTATATAAGCCCCAAAGCTAGACGCGGCACACACGCAGTTTGGAGATCAATGCGTGCGAGGATGTCGGTTCGGCGGCCCCACTGGGTTGCGGCTCCATCGCAAACACTGCCGTCACGAATGCCAGGCTGGTGCCCCTAACTTCCGTCTCCCACAGTGCTGACAATACCCAGGCCGCAGAGACGTGCGGTGGCCCCGGCAATCCAGGTTCCCGCAGTACGGACAGTACCGCGCGCCCTGCACCGCTTTGGCTGCCTGCCCGATACGACAGTGTGGACAGAGCGAATTGCTGCTTGTGGGTTGACGACCGCGCCGTCCTGGAGATCCTGGACCGTCACTGGTTCCGCAAGACCCTCCTGTCCGCCGAACCGCCTCCCGTGCAATTCGAGGTGCCCGAGCACCGCGTACACATGAGGGGGACGTTCCCGGCCGCGCGTGTAGGTGCGTTTGTAACGTTCGATGCGGCCGGCCGCGTGACGGCTCTGGGCGCGTCCGACCACCGCTTCAACGGCCCCCTCCTGCCGGAACTGGCCCGCCTCTCCCGCCTGGAAACCCTGCACCTCGACGGCAATGCCCTGACCGGCTGTCTGCCCCCCGCCTGGCAGGACCGTTTCCGCGTGACGACCCGGACCAACGGCGAACCCCAGCCCCTGCCCTACTGTCCCGACTGATTGCGGCCGCGTTGCATCGGACCCAATTCCGGGGTGCAGGGCCGGCCGGATACGGCTGTTCGCGGCCTGCCACGCCAAGACCACACCACCGCATTGCCATTGTCCGGGTGCCAGGTACCAAACATGTCCCGAACGTTTGGCAGTACTGCCTTGTCACAACACAGGTTGGGGAACGGCCCGGCCGCGGGACACGTTGCCGCCGCCGGCAACGGCCCGGGACCCGACCGCACCGCAACAGGGTCGTGCCTCCGAACGGTCGCGCTGATCCCACGGGAGGGAAGCTCCGGCCATGGCTGGCTTCTCCGTCCCGCAAACGAGCGTTTGCGGCCCGCGATCCCGCATCCGCCGGCCGCCCATCCCGCCCCTGTTCCACAAAGGCCTCCGAAAACCACCTGCCGGCCGGGGACCCGGAACCCGCCGCCCGCCAATCCCGCCCCTGTTCCAAAAAGGCATCCGAAAACAACATGCCGTACGGGGATCGCAAACCGTTTCCGGTACAATGCGCAGCATGGTCGTTGCCTTGGAACAATTTGCTGCCGACCGGTCGCAAGGCCAGCGCGGCCCCGACCCCCGCGCCCTCGCCTTGACGGGTGACCTGCAGGCGCGGCTGCCCGCCGCGCAGGTGCTGTTGTTCGGTTCGCGGGCCCTCGGCGACTGGCGGCCGGAGTCCGACGTCGACCTGGCCGTAATCGGTACTGATCGCGACGCCGCCGAAGAGGCGATTGCCCAAAGCGCCGCGCTCTGCGCGGAGTTGTACGACGGAGATACGCCCTACACGCAGCTGTTCCACTTCACGCGCGCGGAGTTCGACAAGTGCCGCACCTCGCTGCCGCACCTCGCCGGCCAGGTGCAGCGTCACGGACTCAAACCCGACGGAGAACCCCTGCCCCCCATGCCGCAAGACAACCATTGGGAAGGAGTCCGGATCCTGTTGCAAGCCTGTCGGCACAATTTGGCCGACGCGCTTCACTCCTGGGGCAGGGACGAGCCCGACAGGGCACTCTTCTGGGCGCACGGTGCCATCGAATTGGCGATCAAGGCGGCGTTGGGCGCCAGCGGCATTGACATTACGGATGCGGGATTGAGACGCGAGAAACTCAGACATCATCTGTTGGTGGACTTGGGCAAGCGCCTGCCCGCCGCCCAGGAAGCCCGGCTGCACGCATTGCTGCCGCCCGCGCAGTTGGTCGAATTGACCCAGTTCCGAACAACAAGTCCGTACGACGGCGACCACCCGACCATGCCGACAACCGACGCCCGGCAGTTGGTCGGCGATGTGCAGAAGGCCAGCCTCATGCTGGCCACCTACGCGTTGTCAACGCTCGACAAGTCGGCGCCCGATGTCGGATACGCCGAATGGGTGGGCGACGACGCGTTGGCCGGCTTCGGCTCCGTGCCGCTCGACTACTACGCGCAGCCCGAAATCGAGGCCCGCGCCGAACTCAGGGTCTTCGTGGAGGCCCTGCGCGTCCTGCTGGGCAACCGCTTGCCGGAGCACCAAATCGAGCAGGTTGTCGCCGACTGGCGCGCCCACGGTCCGCCGGCCGACGCGATGGTGCGCGTCGGCGTGGTCATGGCCAGCCCCGACACCTGGGCCACCCTGCTCGCCGAGCGCGACGACGCGCCCGCCGACGACGAGTTCAAGCCGCCACGCGACGGGTAACGGGCCCCTGCGCACATGAAATTTGGCTACGCGCGGGTCTCGACCCACGACCAGCACCACGACCTGCAACTCGACGCGCTCGAACAGGCGGGTTGCGAACGCGTCTTCGTCGACAACTGCTCCGGCGCGACCGCCTGCGCGGACCGGTCGCAGCTCCAGCAATTGCGCGCCCAGCTGCGGGCCGGCGACGTGCTCGTGATCTGGAAGCTCGACCGCCTGGGCCGCAACCTGCGCGACCTGCTCACATTCGTCAGCGACCTCGAAGGCGACGGCATCGAGTTCGCGTCGCTGACCGAGCAGATGGACACGACGACGACGATGGGGCGGCTGGTGTTCCCGATCTTCGGCGCGCTGGCCGAATACGAGCGCAGCCTGATCTCGGAGCGCACGAAGGCCGGCCTGCGCGCCGCCCGGGCGCGGGGCCGCAAGGGCGGCCGCGGCCGCAAGTTCGGCGACGCGCAGATCAAGCGCGCGGGCGAACTGCTGCGCGACGGCCGGCTGACGGTGGACGAGATCTGCGCCACGATGCGGATCGGCCGCACGACGCTCTATCGCTACCTCACGCCCGAAGGCGACATCCGCCCGCACCCGCGGCCCTGACGATCAGCCTGGACAACCTTGCCAGTCACGTTCGTTCCGGATCGAGCGACAGCTGGACAAACATACAAGCCCTGCCTATTACTACAGTTGTACTTGATGCAGTGTAAGCTGCTGCCGGCGGTGGTGGCAGCACTGGGCCACCCACTGATGCCGGCGGCGCCAGTGCGACCAGGCCAGGACCTGCCGCACCCCGCGCGGCACGCGCAGGAGCAGGCGCCACAGGAGGCGCCGGATCTCCGGCAGGCTCAGGCCCCGGCCAGGCCGCGCGACCGTTTGAAGGCCGTCAGGCTGTGCGTCCGGGGACTCTTTTCGAGAGCCTGCCGCCGCCGGCCTGCGGGCGTCACCGCGGCCACAATCTGGCCCTGGCCCTGTGGACGCTGCGGGACGCCTGTCTGCTCTTCATGACCGACCCCGCCGTGCCCTTCACCAACAATGGGGCGGAGCAGGCCTTGCGCATGGCCAAGCCGCGGATGAAAATCTCGGGCGGCTTCCGCACGCCGGCCGGGGCCGAGCGCTTCGTCCGCATGCGGGGCCTGATCGAGACGGCCCGCAAGCAGGGGCACAACCTCCTCGACCGCCTGCGGCTGGACCCGGAGGCGCCGGTGCCCTGGCCGGACCCTGGCCCGCCCTAATCCGACCTCAGGCCACCTGGGCAGGAGTACCTGAACAGTTACGAGCGTGCCCACGGCTGGCGAGGCTTGACTTTCACCACAGTTGCTGAACAGACATGATGTCCTGCCGGGTCCCGAGGGACGGACTCGGTTCGTCCTATGCGGGTGGCTGGTTTGTTTCGCGCCCGGCCCTGTGCTCGCCAAACAGCCACTTTCGCCACTCACCCGGATTGTTCAAGGCGTTCTTGATGCGTTCCCGGGCATCCTGTGGCGGGCCATTCTGCATCCAATCACCTTCCAGCATTTCAAATTCTTCTTGGGTTGCAACACCCGTCAGGAGGAGGGCCTCAAGGTTGCCTATCGTTCGCCAGTCTTCGGAACTCAGATGCGTCGGAGGTATGGGGAGGGATTCCAGTCCACCCAAAGGCTCGTCATCCAACCAGTGCTCATACTTGACCTCGCGCGGGGTTTTGCCGAGATGCTTCAGGATGTGGCCTGCCAGTTCACTACAGCTCTGCTGAACAGCCTCAACAAGTTCTTGGGGTTCGTCGGACGGCCAGTTTTTGTGTCTGCCACCATAGACGGCTTGTTCGCGGAAGTCAGCCAAGCTTGTCAACTGACTGTTTGAAAGCATTCCTTCCAACCACTCGCTGCGAACTTCGGACAGGGAGTCCACAAGCAATTCCAGATTGTGATGTTTGCCGAAGGGCAGCCGGTTGATGCCCAAGGCCGCTTTTAGGCAATTCTCCAGTGCTTCCTCTGCATGGAAGAGAGCGTCTGCCGGATCTCCCCCGCCCATGGCGTGGAGAGCCCTTCGCAAGTGGTCTTGAGTGGCCTGTAGCTTCTCCTGAACTCCGGGCCAAGGGTTGTCCTGTGGCATGACTGGCAGACGATCTCCTGTTGGGGTAAGCCCCCCGCATTGCACCTGACCAGCGATATGCGGGAAGGAAGTGCGGAGCTCTTCAAAATCGGGTCGGGGGATGGTAGTAATCTGAATGTGCGGCTGGTGGTCGTTGTATTCCTCTCCGGCAACCGCATGCACCTGATTCTTCACCGCAATCATTGCCTCTGTCTCAGGCGGAGTGCCAATCAATGCCAGATCGATGTCGGACCCCGAGTTCCAAGTGCCCGTTGCCCGGCTGCCAAAGAGGATGATCTCCGCTTCCGGCAGATGGTCTTGGAGCGCCCGTGCCACGGCCAGTGCCCGTGGATCGGGTTGTCTCCGCCCGTTCTCCTCCGCCGTGTCCGGCGTTTGCAGGGTTGGATCAATCGCAGCCATGTTCCGCTTCTCGTTGCTGTGTGAGTGTCATTCTACGGGAACTTCCGGTCATTGTGAGCCGAAAGCTTGATTTGGCCGCGGACGGTGCCTGGAATGTCCAGCTTCCGGAAGCCGGATTCGGAGGCTTCCACGACAGGCAGGTCCGGCACCGGTGGCGTCAGGGTCTGGAATACCTGGAGTGTCAGGCTCGGCTCAGGATTTGGAGTGGCCGCGGCCCGTTTCGCATGCCTTGGCCACGGCGGAAGCAACGGAGCCTTGACAGGTTGGCGAAACCGCGGGTTGTGGTTGGAATCTGCAACTTGAGGGTGTGTGGTATATCTGTGGGGTAGCCGACTTGGGTCTCCCGAAGGGAGATGCCTTGATGGCCTGTATCCCCCGCGACTTTATGGGGTGGGGTTCGCCTGTCTGGGCGTGGGGGAGGGCTGGGACAAGCCTGTGTGCCCCCTTGCCTCGGTTCGGTATGCCAATTTGCAAGTATTGGCCTTGGACGATTCCAGGAGCCCAGCACAGGGCCGAATCCCGACGTCAAGTTGTACAAAGTCCAGATTAGGGACTGTACGCGGTTCCCCCGGATTGCCGATGGAAGACGATCAGGTTTCGCATCAAGTCAGCCAACGGCCGGCAATCTTCGTTCGGTATATGCAGCCTGGCGACCAGGCCATCGTTCAACTCCACACGAACGCGAGGGCGTTTGAGGATGAGCCAATGCCGTCCCTGAACGATGATCACCGAGTACAGGTCCCGCCACTGCGTGTGCTGGTACCCGTCCGGCAGCGACATGCTCAATTCTTCCAGGCTCAGGCTTAGGTGTTCCTTTCGAGACATCATTGGTCTGATCCACAACCAGAAGAAACCCACAAGGATCAGGGCGGGGAGTAACAATTGCGCCAGGATCACCAGGATTTACAGCACCAGAAATTGCAACACACCCCCGTTGGCCGTCACTTGTGCCGTCAGCGGCTCCGGGTCGATCACCCAGATCACCTGCTCCCGCTGGTCTTCCGTCACCAGAAAAGCGGCAGCAATCGCTAGCATGAGGGTCAACCATTCTCTTCTGGTCACCCTTCCAACGGACACCTGCGTGACATCGTTGTAGTACGCCACCAACGGTACCCCTGGCCTGGTGGTGTTCTCAGCAGGCAGCAACAGGTCGTCCGGAACGTCTTTCACACCATGAGCACCCAGGTGTTCGACCAGCTTGCCCCAGCGTTCGTGACGTTGCTTCGTCGTCTCCATGACTGAAGTTCCTTGACGGTTGACTGATATTCCTGCGGGTCGTCATGTTGCCGGTTCCATTGGAATCGACACGTCCGGAATGGCCGAGACATCCGGTTTCAGGCGTCCTGCGGCCCATGACACTCTGGAGGCTCGAGGGTTTTCAGGTAACTGTTCAGGTACCCCTGTCCGGGCGGCCTGCGGGTCGGAGGGGGGCGGCCGTTCGTCCCCGCCGGCGTCGGATTAGGGCGGGACGGGGTCCGGCCAGGGCACCGGTGCCTCCGGGTCCAGTCGCAGGAGGTCGAGGAGGTTGTGCCCCTGCTTGCGGGCGGTCTCGATCAGGCCCCGCATGCGGGCGAAGCGCTCGACCCCGGCCGGCGTGCGGAAGCCGCCCGAGATCTTCATTGGCAGCTTGGCCATGCGCAGGGCCTGTGCCCGCAGTTGCCCGGCGCGTGCGGCAGGCCGCGCCACCGCCCGCCGGAAGAGGGTCTCGACCGTGCCCGTCGACAGGGACACCCCGTGCAACTCCCGACCAGCCCCGCCATCGCCGGATGACCCGCCAGGGCGGGGTCGGCGGCCACCAGGGCCAGAGCATCGGAAAGGGACGGCGTGGACATGGCTTCAGTGTCGCACAGCCCGGTGCATGGGCCAACCCCGGGCGGCACCCGTCAGGCCGTCAGACCACCCCAGGCCGAGGGACCTGAATAGTTACAACGCGGCGCTGCCCGCGATAGTGGCCGCTGTCGCGGTTCAGGGGGGCCACGCCAGCCAAGGCGGCAATCTCGCCCCCGCTGAGGCGACCCAGTTCCGGCAACTCGGCGATGAGCACGGCGGCCACGACCGGACCCACGCCGGGCACGCTGCGCAGCAGCTCGGCTTTTCATATATGATGGCCGTGTTGCCCCAAGCCCATGCCATGGATTGGCTGGTCCATCTCAAATCGGACTCGCCGTGTCATCCCCGCCGGAACCGGCCTTTTCCCACGATCTCACCCTGAAGTCCCTGTTCGCCGAACGGGACATGGTTCGGGACCTGATCCGGGACCACGCCTCGAGCCTGTTTCCCGAACTGCAGGGCTTCGAGCCCACGGAATTGGCGGCCAGTTCCACCGTGACGACCGATCCGGTTGAGCCACCCCACCAGCAGGGGCGGGATCGGGACCTGGTTTGGACCCTGGCGCGCGCAGCCGCCAGGGAGGACCGGGTCCTGTTGCATCTGGAGTTCCAGTCGCGGCCCGATGCCGCGATGACGCTGCGGATGGTGGACTACGCCCACGGACTGTTTCAGCGCCACCCGGAACGCGAGGTGTACGGCCTGGTCGTCAACACGGGCAGCCGGCCGTTCGGCTCGTGGTGGTGTCCCGTGCAGGCTGTGGCCGGCACGCGCGGCTACGGGTTTCAACCAGGGCCCGTGCTGGATGTCCACGATTTTCCGTTGCCGGTCTTTCCCGATGCCCGTTATCCGCTGTCAGCGGACAGTCTGATGACGGGCTTCATCACCCTGGCCCGGATCCAACTCGAGATGCGGCGGAACAACAGGGCCGCCGTGGACCAAATTCTGCCGGTCCTGCGGACGTGGATCGTGCCGCTGGTCCTGCGCTCCACGGAAACCCTGCGGAGGGCCTTCGGAGCCTGGTTCCGGACGGCATTCGGGGAACTGCTCGGGGATGATCCCGAGTTGCGTGCGGAGTTGAGTAAGATTGTCTATATTGAGGATGCGGAGGCCGTCATGTACACCATTTCCCAGGCGTTGGAGGACCGGTTCAAGCAAGGCGAGGCCCAGGGCGAGGCACGGGCCACCCGGCATCTGCTGTTGCAGTTCGTCGCCGAAGCCTGGGGCGATGCGGAAGCGGAACGGTTCGCCAGGCAACTGGAAGATACCGAGCCCGACCGGATGCCGAGCCTCAGGGACCTGATGGCGGACCAGCAAGCCGGACGGCCACCCCGCCTGCACCACAACGGACGAACCGCGTCTGCGGAATAACAGCCCCGGAACACTCCACTGGCCGGCAGTCCATGGTTGACGAACGCATGGCTGCCGTCTCATTTGAATGGCATCGTGTCAGGAAGCGGGTTGCGGCCGGTATCGCTCAGCCTTGATCCGATCTTCGTTCCTGCCTGCCTGCGTGAGATCCCGGGTTGCCTGTCGGCGCAACCAGAACTCGGCATGGGACCAACCCGCCCTTTCCAGCCGAATCGCGATCCGGGGAAATGCCGGTGTGTCCATTCAGGAATCGCGAGAGGGTGTGACGGGCCATGCCAAGGACTCGCGCTGCTTTGGTAACGTTCAAGTCGAGCGGGGTCAGACAGTTCTGCCGGATGCTGCGTCCGGAATGAGAGGCTCCATAATCCCAACATTTGGCCAGTACAGGAGCTATTGCGGAAGAGAGTGATTGAGGCCCGGACGACCGTCTGCGAGTGCGTCCCGCCCTCCAGGGCGATTGCATCCAAATGGGTTTGGACTTGAGGCCAATCAGTTGGCACAGGTAGTCCTTGTTCCCGACCGCCAGTCGCTTGTTGGCGATGCCCATTCTGGGGACCGGACCTGCCGCCGCCGCAACTGTGTTGAAAGTCAAGCCTCGCCAGCCGAGGGCACGCGGTTCGGCTGCCAGGGGACCTGGTCCCGGATCACTGCGTTCAGGATGAGGAGCAGCTTGCGCATGGTGGCGACGACCGCCACTTTCCGGGACTTGTCGCGCCGGCACAAACGGATGTAGAAGGTACGAATGGCGGGGTTGTGACGCGTGGCCGTCACGGTGGCCATGCAGGGGATCGTGCGCACGGAGGCGCGACCGCCCCAGACGCGGTGCTGGCCGCGGTCGCGGTTCAGGGGGCCACATCGACCAGGGCAGCCCTCTCGCGCCCGTTGAGACGGCCCCGTTCCGGCAGCTCTGCGATGGGCACGTCGGCCACGACCGGACCCACTCCGGGCACGCTACGCCTCAGCTCGACCTGGACCTGCCGGGCCGCGTGGTCCTGCAGCCGGTCGTGGAGTTCCCGGTTCAGGGCCTTCCGTTCGGCCTGCAGCCACTCCAGATGGGCACCCCTACGCGGTTGCATGTCGAGGGACGCACTGTCCAGGCGGGTCTTCTCCTGGACACTGTTTCAATCTCGTTGATATTGGTGGCGGGCGCGCAGACGGCGAGGGCTGCCTACAATGGGGTTTGACACCACAACCAAGGAGGTCCCCCGCCGTGGATTTCAGTCCCAGCCCCCGCCGACCCCGAACGCCAACGGGCGTTGCCCGAGGATCCGGGCCCCTGCCCCCATTGCGGGGCCCGTGCCTGGCGCCGCAACGGCACCTATCCCCGCCACCTGGTCGTGCTGGGCGCTCTGGACGTCCAGCGCTGGCAGTGCAAGGCCTGCCTTGGCAGCGCCTCGCCCCTGCCCCCCGGCGTGACCTCCCGCCAGCGTCCGCAGACCTTCCGTGAACTGATGGCCGATCTGTACGTGCACAGCGTCAGTTTCCGGGGCCTCGCCGGTGCTGGGTTGCGGGGTGGGTGCCACCACGCTGTGGCGGGACGTGCCGGCCGCGGGGGACGAGATCTGGCTGCCCGTCGGCGGCGAAAAGAGGCCCGTGGCCGTGGTCCTGGGTCTGCAGGGGGAACGGCTGGACCTGCGCCTGAGCGGTCCCGGCTTCGACGGGGACGACTGGTTCACGGTCCTGGCGGACCGGGGCGTGCAGGGCGTAACGACCGACGACGCTCCGGCGTACAGCCCCGCCGCGCCCGGGCCGCCGGCCTGGACCGGCAGCAGTGCGCCGTGCACAGGCAGCGCACCGTGGGGCGGCA
>MKWU01000586.1_pt1 | contig 68574 bp, 66 predicted proteins | sample 809101 | NCBI WGS metagenome assembly MKWU01 (sample SAMN05860141, study PRJNA318959) | sponge metagenome | host: Aplysina aerophoba | place: Slovenia: Piran, Adriatic Sea, Gulf of Piran | collected 2013-05-07
ATGGTAGATAGCCGCATACACCGGCGGTTCGTTTCCGACGTCGAGCGGACCGTGGCAGGGTTCATACTGTCCGGAACCGGCCCGCACAGGGGATAGAAGGTCGCGTCCGTGACCCTCGGGGGTGGGATCCCAAGGGAAGAGGCACGTTCGGGCGGTTTTCGCGTTCTCGGGGTTCGGTGGGGTGGAGGTGTAGCCCGCTTTTCTGGGACGAACCTCCGACTCGGGACACTAGGAGGGTGCTGAACAATGACGATTGCTCGGGTCTGCCGCCCGCCGGCCCAGGCATTTTGCGGGCGGTTGGCAGGCCGCTGGTGGATTGCTCAGCACCCTCCTAGGACAGTCGTTCGGGCGGTTCTTTTGAGCCGTTCAGTGCTCTCCCAGGATATCCGTAGAAGCGGCTTGGAACTACCACCGCACGGTGTTTCCTGCCGACCCGATGGGCCCTGATAGGGACATGAGTCCGGTATCAGTGCGAGGGCACCCTGACGGTCGACTCGCGTAGGACGAGAGATGTCGGCAGCACCACCTTGCGTGGAGCTGCGTCGGGGTCGGACAGGCGCTCCAGAGCGAGCCGGGCGCCGGCCCGGCCGAACTCCTCGATGTCCCGGTCGATGACGGTGATCGGCGGGGTGTGGAGTTCAGACAGGGGGACGTCGTCGCAGGAGATGAGGGCCAGGTCCCTGCCAGCTTCGATGCCAAGACCCCGAAGGCTCCGCAGAACCCCCGTCAGCAACTGGTTGCCGCCCGCGATCAGGGCGGTTGGGGGACGGTCGGCCTGCAGGAGTTCCGATGTGGACCCCTCGCCGAAGCCAGGCTCGAAGCTCCCGGTCCTCACGAGATCCTCGGGATACTCGAGCCCGTTCTCCCGGTGCACATCAAGGAACGCCTTGACCCGCTGAGCGGAAGGCCGAGCCTCCAGGGGTCCTGTGATCAGGGCGATCCGCTCGTGACCCAGTTCCATCAAGTGCCGGGTGGCCCTCTTCATGCCGGTGCCGTGGTCGGTTTCCACCGTGGAGGCGTTTCTCAGGTCCGGCACTTGGCGGTCCAGCAGCACGACCGGACCGTCGAACCGGGCCAGTTCTTCGATGACGCCGGGGTGGGTCTCGTCGGTCAGCGATACGATCAGGGCATCTACCTGCCGGAGGCGTAACACCCGGGCCATCTCCTCGTCCCGCTCGGCCTCGCTGTTCGAGCTGGTGATCACCACCGCGTAGCCCGCCCCGCCGAGTTCCCTCTGGGCGGCGGTGACGATCGAGGCGTACAGCGGGTTCCGGAGATCGGCCACGATGAACCCCACCGTGCGACTGCTACCCCTGCGTAGCCCGGCCGCCAGCAGGTTGGGTTCGTAGCCCAGCGCGGTGATGGACTCGTGGACCCGCGCCCGCATGCTCTCGCTCACATCGGGGTGGTCATTCAGCACACGCGATACAGATGAGAGGGCCACACCGGCTCGCCGGGCGACCTCCTTTATGGTGGGCCTCCCTCCGGCTTCACTCATAGCGACTCCTGTGCTAACGGTGCTTGCACGGGTATCGGGGGAACGACTTCAAGCCAGGACACATGAACATAACGCCAGGCATTCTACGGTCCGGCTGGACGAAACGGAATAACTTGTCGACTGATCGAACCGGCGGTGTCGATGTCGGTTCATGTCCGGGTTGCGCTGGAGGCTCGCGTGGTTCCCCTCTAGCGGTGGAGCAGTTGCTTGAGGCGGCGGGCGGCGGACGTCCACAGCCACTCGGGTTCGGTGAACCGGCTGTGGTTCTCGCCGGGCAACCCCATGGGATCGTAGAAGCTCTTGCTGGAATTCTTGCGCAGGTACTTCGTTCGCTTCAGCACCTTCAAGTTGGCATAGAGCGTACCCTTGTGGGTCCAGCCCTGCCGTAGATAGTTCCAGTTGTCGGGCGCCAAGTGCTGCGCCGCTGTGAAGTGGAGCCAGGCACGCTCGCTGTCGCCGACTGCCTCGAAGTGCAAAGCCAGCTTGAACGTTGCCTCTGCCAGCAGCGTGTCGCCGTCGACGGGCTTGAGCCGCTCGGACAGCTCCTCGCTCGACCAGACATGCTCGCTGTCGGCTCCTCGCTCGATCCAGTCCCGAGTCGCCCGGGCAAACGCGTTACCGCCGAGGCGAACCTTGCCGAGGCCGAACCTGACGGTCGCCTCACCCGGGTACACGCCTTCGTTGCTGCGAACGATGCGCCCGTCCTCGTCGATCCACGCGGCGGACGGCACGTTCACCCAACCGAACAGCGAGCTGATCTCATGTGTCGGGTCGACGACGCAGCGGTAGGTCGGCGAGGCCCGGTCGAACCACTTGTCCGCAGCCTCGGGACCCCCCGAGTCCTGCGCCACGCTGACCAACTCGAACCGGTCCGGGCCGATCGATTCGTACAGTTCCTGCCAGACCGGCAGGCTGAAGCGGCACCCTCACCACGATGACCAGGTGAACAGCACCACCTTTCGACCCCGCAAGTCCGAGAGCCTCAACGTGTGGCCGTTGCGTTCGGTCACCTCGAAGTCGGGGGCTATGGCGGATTCCAGCCCTGACCGACGGACTTCGGGCACCGAGCCGAGGCTCCAAACGTCGCCGTCGCGCACGTACTTCTGGCCGATCATGTCAGCGAAGCCCGAGTAGCAGAACCACGCCCAACCTTCGGCGTCAGCGATCCAAGCTGTACGCTTGTCCGCCGGCAGCGGCACGCACAGCTCATCGAGGCACGCACCCTCCGGCTTGAGTTGCCAGCCGGTGGCGCCGGGAAGCTCGTCGATTCGCACCCAAAGACCCCCGTTGGCGTCGGTCCGCTGGGTGACCTCCTTCGTCCTGCCGTTTGCGAGGATGATCATCACTGCTCCACAAGAGCCGACTTGCCCGACCGGGTAGCGCATCGCGGTGCGTCCTGCCCCGGCGGTACTGACCGTAGCTCTCGCAGGCGACTAAGGCCAGCAAGCGACGGACCACGCAAGACAACAGCATGGGCTGGAGCCGGAATGATCGCATCCCGAGGCCGGAGTCGGTGCGCGGATACCTGCTCATCCGGTGGATCCTCCGGGTTACCGGTCACTTGGGGTTGGAGCCGGCGAACGCTGAGTGCTCCGAGTGGGAACCGGGTACGTCATGAAGAGGAAGGTCGGGTCCGTCTACTCGTACACCCTCTCAAGTCATGACCCAGCCGCCATTGATGTCGATGGTGGCCCCCGTGACGAAGGAGGCACCGTCGCCGGCCAGGAAGGCCACCACGTCTGCTACCTCCTCCGGCTGGGAGGAGCGGCGCACCGGTATCTGGCTCAGGTACAGGGCCCTGTCCTCTTCTGGGACGTGGCTGGTCATGAAGCTGTCCACGAACCCGGGCGCTACTGCGTTGGCGGTCACCCCGTGCTTGCCGTAGTTGCGGGCAAAGTTCTTGGCCAGCGAGATCAGGGCCGCCTTGGTGGCGTTGTACACCGCAGAGTCCGACACCCCGCCGGTGCGGGCGCCGACGCTGGAAATGTTGATGATGCGTCCCCAACCCCGCTCCACCATTCCCTCCACCAGGCCCTGGCAGAGGAGGAAGTTGGCCCTCAGGTTCACGGCGATGGTGTAGTCGAAGTCCTCCACCGTGAATTCCGGGATCGGCTTGTGGAAGAAGATGGCGGCGTTGTTGACGAGAACGTCGACCGGTCCGGCCTCGGTGATCAGTCGCTCGCACTCCGCAGGGTCGGACAGGTCCGCCTCGATCACCCGGTCGACGTTTTCGTGCTCATGGTCGATGACGTCAGTCCCGATGACCGCCATCCCCTCTCTCTTCAGCGCCCTGCATATGGCGGCGCCTATCCCACGGGCCGATCCCGTGACTAGGGCTGTTCTGGCCATTCTTCCTTCACCTCCCATTCGACGGATCCCGATGGACGTTCCAGCCGGAGAGGAGCCGGGCGGAGGATGAACCCGGCTCCCTCCAGGCGCGGTGGGGTCAGATCCGGTAGACCTTCGAAGCGTTGCCCGAGAATAGGGCGGCCTGCTCCGCGTCGCTGTATCCGGAGACCAGTTCCCGGTAGGCGTCGATCAGTTCTCCGTAGGTCGAGTAGTCCTTGTCGACCGGCCAGTTGGTGCCGAAGAAGCTTTGCGCGACGCCGAACACCTCGAGGCACGACTCCACCCACGGCCTGATGGTGTCGATGGTCCACTTGCGGCCGGCCATGTGGTCACCCATTCCCAGGCCCGAGATCTTCATGTAGACGTTGTCCATGCCCTTGAACTCGGCGATGCCCTTCTGCCAGTTGTAGAAGTACTCGACGGTTCTCTCCTGGGGGAACCCGGCATGGTCGACCACCAGGATGATGTTGGGGAACTTGGCGGCCATGGCCGCCGCCTTGTGCATGCTCTCCCAGAAGACATCGAGGTCGTAAACCAGGTTGTACTTCTCCAGCAGTGCGTAGCCCCGGTGGAAGTCCGGGTCCACCAGGTAGTCGCCCTGGGCGAAGTCCCGCATCCCGCGGAAGTTCGCGTACTCCACATGCCGCTCGATGGTGGCCTCCACGTCCGGTTGCTGCATGCGGGCGTCACCCACGATGGCCAGCGGGTAGCCGGTACGGTCCACCATCGCCTGGAGCCACTTGGTCTCCTCCACCGGGTCTTCGCTGCCGATCGCTGCCTGGACATGTACCGCCTTCGAGACGCCGACGCCTTCGGCCTCCGCCCTGAACTCGTCGACGGCGTACCTCTTCATCGACTTCAGGAGCACGGTATCGCCGAGTTGCGGGTGGATGAAGTCGTCCGCCAACCAGACCCATTCCAGCGTGGGATGGGGCCGGTCCCAGAAGTGGACATGGGTATCGACGAAGCTGATGTCACTCACGGGTCCCTCCCTGTGTCACGGTGTACGGCGTCCGAGACTAGCCGGACCCGGCTGCGGCGCTGTTCGAGGCAAGCCTCTCGTGACCTCGCGGGGTCGCTCCGGTCCCACCCCAAGGGACTGTCCGAGCAATGGAGTCTTGACTACCCGTCAGCCTTCCGTATGGCGCACATCGCCTTCTCCGAGCGTTACACCGGTGATCATGTCGACGAGATGGCGGGTGGTAACGCCCGTGAGATCGTCCATCTCGCCGATCTTGGTACCGTGACGCAGAACGACCACCCGGTCACAAGCCTCGAGAACATCGTGCATGTTGTGGCTGATCAGGACGACGGCCACGCCTTCGTCCCGCAACCTCCTGATGAGGGTCAAGACCAGCTCCGTTTGCTCGACTCCCAACGCGGCTGCCGGCTCGTCGAGAAGTACGATATGCCGTCCCCAGGCGACGGCGCGACCGACCGAGACAGCCTGCCGCTGGCCGCCCGACAGCTGGGCTACGACCGATCTGACCGACGGGATATTGATGTGGAGCTTCTCTAGGTTCTGCATGGTCTCGCGCTGCATGCGCCGACGGTCCATCCATCCCATCCATCGCAGCAAAGGCCACCTCCTCTTGGCTTCACGCCCGAGGAACATGTTGGACGTGACGTCGAGCGTCTCAACCAGGGCGAGATCCTGGTAAACGGTTTCGATGCCGAGATCGCGTGCTGACTGAGGATCCTGAATGTCGGCCGGTGTTCCGTCGATGAGTATGGCGCCGGAGTCCGGCTGGTAGGAGCCGGCGATGCAGTTGACGACGGTTGTCTTGCCAGCTCCATTGTCGCCTAGCAGGCCCATCACCTCGCCCCGGTGGACCTTGAAACTGACCGACCGGGCTGCCTTCACCGCGCCGAAAGACTTGGAGAGTTCCTGCAACTCGAGGGCAGGAGTTTCGTTCGTGCGGTCGCCGGATGCAGCGTCTGTCACCTGAGAACCTCCCCGTTCGATGGAGGATGAGCATACACCTGACGATTCGTTGCGTTGCGTGCAGGATGTGCGATGGAAACGATTGGCAGGCCCTGAGCCTAGGTCGTATTCTGTGCGGATCGCTCGACAAGGAGGATTGCGGATGCGGAGACAGCTCATGAGTGTTAGGTGGATTGTGTTGGTCACAGTCCTTGGCGTAGTGGCACTTGCCTGCGGAACCGATGAGAGCGAGACAACCACCACTGCGGCACCGGCCACCACTGCGGCACCCGCTACCACTGCGGCACCCGCTACGACCGAGGCGCCGACAACCACCGCGGCACCCGAGCCCGAAACACGGGCGTACACCGCCGAGGAACTAACCGATGTCGATGCGGTACCCGGAAGCGGGGAAGGACTGAAGATCGGCTACATATCGCTCGGCGAATCGATTCCGTTTGTGAAGCTGGTTTCCGACAGCATCCGGGCGGAGGCAGAGGCCGCCGGGGCGGAGTTCGTATTCTGCGACTCGCAGGTGGATCCGGCTGTGGCCTTGGAGTGCGCCCGCACTCTTCGGGTGCAGGAAGTCGATGTCCTCATCAACTTCCAGCTGTTCGAGGACGCATCTGCGCAGATCTGTGAAGAGGGCCCGCAGGTACCGGTCGTCTCGATCGACATTCACCAACGGCCGTGCGAGTCCACATTCTTCGGCGCCGACAACCATGCTGCCGGGTTCATGACCGGGGCTGCAACCGGTAAACACATCGAAGCCAACTACGAGTGCGAGTATGACGAGTTCATCCTGCTGAACGCGCTAGCCGCCGGCGAAGTGGTTCAGATCCGTGGCGACGGGGCAGTCGAGGGCTTCGAGGCCATCTGCGGTCCGATCCCCGAGGACAAGTACAACCTCATCGATGTTCCGTCCATCGCGGTGGACGAAGCGAGGGAGAACACCACCGACTGGCTGACTGCGAACCCCGATGCCGCAGTGGTTGCACTTGCTTCTACCAACGACGACATGCTGCTGGGGGCTCTGGCCGCCTTCCGCAATGCCGGGCGAGAGGATGCGTTCTGGGGAACGGCCCAGGGAGCGGACGAGAGTTCCTGGATCGAGTTGAACTGCAACCCGCACTGGGTTGCCGACACGGCCTACTTCCCGGAGCGTTACGGCCGCACGGCTGTTCCAGCCGCTATCGCCTTGGCTCGGGGCCACACGGTTCCGAACCCGCTGGCGACGGCTCACTTCGTACTGACCGACAATCCGGCTATCGCCGGGGCAACCGAGTTCCCGACAGCAGCCTTCACCGACTTCTATCCGGCCCAAGACTGCGGTTAGAGCAATTGGACAACCGACGATCCCCCCGGCGCGGCGCTGCGGCTCGGGGGGATCGATCGGTGTTGATGGCGGACGGCCCCGGTTGTGAACCGAGAGGAGTGACGTCTTGGCCAAGATCGAAAAGATGGATGTAGGCGGGGGGTCCGAGCTTGCTAGCCGGCGCCTAAGCGGTCAGCGGCTTGCGCAGATACCGGAAGTCGCTGCTCTTGTCGTGGTTCTGCTCGCCCTGGCCACGTTCTTCACCATCCGGTCCGAGTTCTTCCTGACGACGAACAACCTGGTCAATGTCGCTACCAATGTGGCGGTTCTGGGCATAATCGCGGCGCCGGCCACCATGCTCCTCATCGCCGGACAGTTCGATCTTTCCGTCGGGTCGGCGGCGGTCTTCGTGGGCATGGTCATGGCGAAGGCGGCTCCCGAGATCGGAGTCGAAGTTGCCGCCCTGCTGGCGCTGGCGGCCGGCCTGGCTGTGGGTGCTATAAACGCGGTTGGAGTCGTCATGTTCCGCGTCAACGCCATCATCACGACCCTGGCAACGCTGGCGGCTTTCCGGGGGGCTGCCAAGCTCGTGTCAAACGGGCAGACGCTAATCCTCCCCGGCTTCGGAACGCTGGGTACGCAGAGGATCTTCAGCGTTCCTCTGCCCGCATACATCTTCGCTCTCGTGGCCATCATCTACTTCGTCGTACTCAAGTACACGGTGTTCGGAAAGCACGTCTACGCGATGGGCGGAGGTCCAAGAGCTGCTCGCCTAGCCGGTATCCCCGTGAACCGCTACGTCGTCATCGGGTTCCTGCTCTCCGCCCTCAGCACGGTTCTGGCGGGGCTGATCATCGTTTCCCAGCTCGGTGCATCATCTCCGATCGCGGCCCAGGGCTTGGAACTGCAGGTCGTGACCGCTGTGATCCTGGGCGGTGCAAGCCTGAGCGGAGGGCGTGGTTCGATTCTCGGAACGATGGTGGCCGTTTTCATCATCGGTGTGCTCAACAATGGCCTCAACCTGCTGAGCGTCCCGTCGTTCTGGCAGGAGATCATCCTCGGTGCGCTCTTGCTGAGCGCGGTGGCCTTTGATCAGCTGAGGATCAGGGTCTCCGAGTCGTCGTGAGGATATGGACGGAGCCCTCCCCGACATGAGCGGCAACGTCCGAAGGTGAGCGGACCGATGGTTTCCGGGGACCTCTGGGTGACGATTGGCCCACGGTCATCCTCTGGTTGCTGCCGGGGTCTTTTAGTCGCAGCCGGTGCCGGTGGATATACCTGACTCAGGGAGGTGAAATGGCGAGGCTTATCCCGCTCGATATGGAGACCCCGTCGGGAGTCGAGACCGAGAGTTTCAGGATCCGGCCGATAACGATCCACGACACCATCAAGGACTACGACGCGGTGATGACCAGCGTCGATCACCTCAGGGGCTGCCTCTTCGACTCGCCCGGTTGGCCGAGGCACGACCTGACGCTGACGCAGGACATGATCGATCTGGCCTGGCACCAGAAGGAGGGCCAACGCCGTCGATCCTTCGCCTTCGCGGTGATGAGCCTCGACGAGAGCGTGCAGCTCGGTTGTCTCTACATCGAGCCACCATCCAAACAGGGTTTCGACGCCGAGGTGTCGATGTGGGTTCGAGCGAGCGAGGTGGACACCGGCCTCGATGGGGACCTCTACGAGACGGTCCGCCGCTGGGTCGATGACGAATGGCCGTTCGGCAGGGTGGCCTATCCCGGTCGGGAGTACACACGGGAGGAGTGGGACGCTCTCCCCTGACCCGCTCGAACAACCCTCCGGACGTGCGAGCAGGAGGACGCGGTGCAGCCATGTGTTCACGTGCCCCGGCTGGAACGCGGTCCGTTACGATCACGCATCAGCACGTAGCACCGTACCGGAGTTGCAAGGAGTGCCCCCGCGATGACCTTGATAGTCCAGACGGTTACCGGACCGATTTCACCCGAGGATCTCGGGGTGACGATGGCTCACGATCACCTGCTGTTGCTGAACCCGTCCTTCGTGGAGCCTCTGGAGGCTTCGGAGCGGTACCGAGCCCGCGAGCCGGTTTCGGAGAAGAACATCGAATGGGTGCGCCAGTACTGGACGTCCAACGTCGACAACCTGCAGCTATACGACGAGGAGACGGCCCGTGACGAGGCCGCCTGGTACTACCGGGCGGGGGGTGACTCGATCGTGGATCCCACCACCCGTTACATCGCCCGCGATCCCCGTGCCCTCCTGCGGATCTCACGGGGCAGCGGGGTCCGGATCGTGGTGGGGACCGGGTTCTACGTTGGCGAGACCCATCCCCCGGACATGGGCGCCCGCTCGGTGGAGGATCTTGCAGCTGAGATGGTCACGGAACTCACCGTCGGCATAGACCACACGGGGGTGCGGGCCGGTTTCATCGGCGAGATGGGATGTTTCTGGCCGATGCGCGACGACGAGCGCAAGGCCCTGCGGGGGGCGGCGCAAGCCTCTCTCGCTACGGGAGCCGCGGTCATGGTGCATCCCGGCCGGCATCCCGACGCCCCTGCCGAGATACTGGAGATCCTGACAGACGCCGGCATGAGCACGGACAGGATCATCATCGCCCACGTCGACCGGACCGTTCTGGAGTCCGGGGCCACTCTCGAGCTCGCCGAGACCGGTTGCTACCTGGAGTACGACCTGTTCGGAGTGGAGACCTCCATGTATCCCACGGTGGCGCAGAAGACCGAGGCCGGCATCGTTCCCAGCCGCCCGCCCGGGCTGTCGTTCATCAGTGACGCCCAGCGGCTGGACCGGCTCGACCTGCTGTTCGAGCACGGTCACGCCGAGCGGGTCCTCGTGTCCATGGACATCTGCACCAAGCACCGGCTGCACCGCTACGGCGGGCACGGCTACGACCACATTCTCGAGAACATCGTTCCGTGGATGAGACGGAGGGGAACGTCCGAGGAGGTCCTGCGGACGATCCTGGTGGACAACCCGCGGCGGGTGTTCACCATGATGGGCGACTGATGGCCAGGCTCAGGGCCGGGGTGATCGGCGCCGGTTCGTGGGCGGTGGCCTCCCACATCCCCAACCTGGTCCGCCGGCCCGACGATGTCGAACTCGTGGGGGTGGCCCGTCCCGACCGCGAGTTGCTGGACTGGGTGTGCGGCGAGTTCGGAGTCGAGGTGGCGGCCACCGACTACCGGGAGTTGCTCGCGCATGATCTCGACATCTGCGTCGTCTCCAGCCCCAACCGGTTCCACTACGAGCACGCCAAGGCGGCCATGGAGTCCGGCGCCCACGTGCTGGTCGAGAAACCGTTCACCGTCGACCCTTCAGAGGCATGGGACCTGGTGGAGACTGCCGAGCGGCTCGACCGCCACCTGCTGCTGGCACTGGGATGGAACTACAAGCCGATGGTCCGCCGGGCCAAGGAACTGGTGGAGGAGGGCGGAGGGTTCGGTGAGGTCGAGCACATCATGATCGACATGTCCTCTGCCGCCCGGGAGCTGCTGGCCACCGCGCGACCCTACGACGCCGGCTCCCCGGTGGCGACCGCCCGCCCTGAGACCTATACGGATCCTTCCATATCGGGTGGTGGCTATGCGCAAGCCCAGCTTTCGCATGCTCTCGGGATGGCTTTCTGGCTGGCGGAGGATGTCCATCCGGCCGGCGTCTTCGCCTTCATGTCGGCTCCCCTCCAAGCTCCCGTGGAACTGCACGACGCCATCAGCGTCAGGTTCTCCAACGGAGGTGTCGCCACAGTCTCGGGGAGTTCGTGCCACCTGGGCTACGACGGCAACAAGCACGTCATGTCGGTGCGGATCGTCGGGTCGGCCGGGATGCTGTCGGTGGATGTGGGTCGTGAGATGGTGTACTGGTACGGGAACGGGGGCCATGAGGTGCGGTTGGATCTGGACGACCATGCGGGGGATTACGACTGTGACGGGCCGGTGCATGCCCTGGTGGATCTGGCTCTCGGGACGGATGTTAGGAACTGCTCGCCGGGACATGTGGGGGCACGGGCGGTGGAGGTGACCGAGGCGGCCTACCGCAGTGCCCGGACCGGTCAGTTAGCCCATGTGGGGCGGGTGTGATGTCGCGTACCGCGCTGGTTACCGGTACCGCTCAGGGCATCGGCCGGGCCATAGCCCGGGAGTTGGCAGCCGGCGGGGTACGGGTCTTGGGGGTTGACATAACACCCCATGCGAGCGGGTGGATCGACGAGGTGATCGTGGCCGACCTGAGCCGGGTCGACGAGTGCCGGCGGGTGGTTACGGAGGCCGGCCAGGTGGACATCCTGGTCAACAACGCGGCGATCCTGGTTCAGGAACCGCTCGAGACGTTCGGCATGGGCGACTACGACCGGGTTATGGCGGTCAACCTGCGGGCGCCGTTCCTGCTCGGCCGGCAGTTGGGTCCGGCCATGGCGGAGCGGGGTTGGGGCCGGATCGTCAACATTTCCAGCATCGGGGCTCGCACCGGTGGCCTGGCGGACTCGGCGGTGTACTCGGCGGCGAAGGCCGGTTTGATCTCGTTCACGAAGAACTTCGCCCGCAACCTCGGTCCGCAAGGTGTCACTTCCAACGCCATCGCACCGGGAGCGATCCGCACCCCGATGGCAGCGGGTATCTTCGAGCGCGAACCTCACTTGGAGGCGCTCATAACCGCCGACATTCCCCTCGGACGCTTCGCCCAGCCGGCCGAGGTGGCGACGGTGGTGGCCTTTCTCGCCTCCGACGAGGCCGCCTACATCAACGGCGCCACCATCGACGTCAACGGCGGCTGGGTCACCACCTGAGTCCCTCGACCGCGATCACCCCGCGTGCGGCGTACGCCGGTAGATCTGCGCGTACTGGCTGTGAGCGGTGACGTTGGGCTCCATGTGCTATCATGTAGCACATGGAGAGGATAGGTGTTCGCGAACTCCGACAGCACGCCAGCAGGTGGCTGCGGCGGGTCGCTGACGGTGAGTGCTACGAGATCACGGTTCGGGGAAGTCCGGTAGCGCGGCTGGGGCCTCCTGTCCCGGCCGGCGGGGCCTTGGAGCGACTCGCTTCGGAGGGATTGGCGGACCCTCCTTCGGACGATCTCTCTGCAGCGCTCGACAGGCTTGGTCTGCCGCTTGACGCGAATCCAGTCAGTGACCGCCTTGCCGAACTGCGCCAGGACGAGCGGTGAAGTGTGGTTCCTGGATGCTTCCGCATTCGTGAAGCTGCTGATCGTCGAGGCTGAGTCGGCTGAACTGCGGCGGTGGATACGGGGCCGCGACCTGGTTTCGTCGGATCTGTTGCGTACCGAGGCCCGGCGCGCTGTAGCAGGCGAACCTGACGAGGTTCGTTGGCACTGCGAGAGGTTACTGGAGGAGATTCCAATGATCCGCCTAGTACCTGCTGTTCTCGATCGAGCCGGTGAGCTTCCTGGTCGGAGGCTCCGCTCCCTCGACGCCATATACCTGGCCAGCGCCTTGCGTCTTGGTGACGACCTCTCCGGGATCGTTAGCTACGACATGCGCCAACTGGCCGCCGCCAAAGGGCTCGGCATTCCGACTTGTTCACCGGGAGCTTCTTAGGAACAACTCGTAGCACCGTGTGTAGTGGTTCTCTTGCCGGCTCAACAGATCTGGGGAGGGCCGGCTAGCCGATCCTGAGGTTGCCTCGGGCACCGACCTGTAGCACGTCGGCGAGCACGAATTCGGCTTCTACCTCGTGGAGCCCCGGTTCGATGCCCGTTCCGGAGACTGTGACCACCATCCTCTGGTCCGTCCGGACGTAGAAGCCGGATAGCGGGCCGAGTCGGTCGACGCGGGTGTCCGTGTGGCCCTCGCCGACCGAGAGGTTGGCCAGGGTGGCGCCCGCCAGATCGACCTCCCGTCCGTCGATGCTCAGCGAGCCGACCGCCGTGATGTACTTGGACTGCGGGTGGGGGTTGTACAACTCGAACCGGAGCGGACCACCGTCAAGATCTCCCGAGTCGGTCACCACTTCCAGGTCGCCGGACTGGAGACGGGTCACCAACTCGCGGAGCATCACCCAACTGTCCGCCCGCTCACCAGCGAAGAAGCCTTCGATGATCCCGGCCAGGCGCCCCACGGCATGGTCCGCCATGGCGACACCCCACTCGCGGCTGGCCGTGAACCTGGGATTGGCGGCGTAGACCCCGACGTGGTGGGCCTCCGGGTCGTCCTCCAGGGTGGTCAGATCTACGGTGCGGGGGTGGAACTCCAACAGGTAGGAGGTCTCCACCTTGGCGCCGTGGTCGTGGATGTCGCCCGACATGATGGCGTTGAGCTCGTTCCACACGGTGGTGAGAGCGTTGACATCGGGGAACTCCCCCATCACCCGGTCGGTTTCCTCCCGGAGGACATGCAGATGATCGAGGGCCCCGTGCCCGGAGAACACGATGATCGCCTTGAACCCGCCCTCGGCCAGTTGGCGGAGGATGGGACGCACCGCGGCGCGCAAAACCCCTGTGTCCACCGTGATGCTGTGGGGGAGTGGAAGCACTCCGGACGCTAGCCAAAGGGGTGGAAGGACGACACCGCCGGTCACCTCTGCGGTCCGGTGGCATATGGCGTCGGCGGTGAGCATGTCCACCCCCAGCGGCAGGTGGGGTCCGTGGTACTCCATGCATCCGACCGGTAGGAAGACGATCGGGGTCTCCTCGAGCACCTGACCCATCCGGGCGGGCCGCACGAACTCGTAGGCGGTGGGGTCGAGGGAGTAGTCAGTCACCGGCGTATCGTAGTGACGGGATGGGATCTCCCGGACCTCCCGATCCGAACCGGCGGGCTGATCTCACCATCGTCTACACAACTATACATATACAGGTGTATAGTTGTGTGATGACTCGGACGAACATTGACATAGATGACGCACTCATCGCTCGCGCCATGCGGACCTTTGGATTGCATACCAAGCGGGAAGCGGTTCACTTTGCATTGGATCGTCTCCTGGGTGGCGGCCCCATGAGCCTCGACGAGCAACTAGGCATGGAGGGGGTCGGCTGGGACGGAGACCTCGACACCATGCGCTCCGACCGGTTCGCCGGCTGGGTTAGCGGTGCTCATAGCTGACACATCTGCCTGGATTGAGTTCCTACGGGGGACTGGCTCGATCCCCGCCGGGTGTTTGCGGAGGGCCATTCTCGAACAAGAAGTCGTCGTGATCGACCCGATCCTCTTGGAGGTGATGGCCGGCGCGCGCCGCAGTGCTGTCTCGCGCACGCAGCGACTGCTGGAAGCGCAGCACCATCAAGCCCTGTCCCCGAAGCGCGATTGGCTGGATGCTGCCACGATCTATCGAGAACTCAGATGGCGGGGCGTTACGATTCGCTCGCAGATAGACGTCCTCATCGCCGCGGTTGCCATCCGTCTTGATGTGCCTGTGCTACATCATGACCGCGACTTTGACTACATCGCCGGACACACTCCACTCCGGGTGGTCGGGGTCTGATCAGGGACGGGTCCGGGAGTACTTGTACAAGTCACGTATTGGATGCCGGAACAGGAGGAGTGCAGCATGGGCCCACGACCACGGGCGATGGTGACCGGAGCCGCCAGCGGGATCGGGCAGGCCGCCGCCGGGCGCCTGCTCGACGAGGGTTGCTCGGTGATCGCCGTCGACATCAACGGGGCGGGTCTCGAAACCGTCGAGTCCCTGGGCGCCGAGCCGTTGGTGGCCGACCTGGCCGACCTTGGTGACCGGGCCAGGGTGGTCGAAGCCGGGCAGGGTATCGACTACCTGGTGAATGCTGCGGGGATCATCCGTCTCAAGCCGCTGTCCGATTTCACCGTCGACGACTGGCGGGACATCTTCACGGTCAACGCCGAAGCGATCTTCTTCCTCTGCCAGGGCATCGGGCCCACCATGCCTCCGGGCAGCGCCATCGTCAACCTCTCCTCCAGTTCGGCCAAGCTGGCCAACACGGTGGAAGCGGCCGTATACGCGGCCTCCAAGACGACAATCCTGTCCATCACCCGCTCCTTCGCTTACGGTCTGGCCAGGATCCCGGTGCGGGTCAACGCGGTGTGCCCGGCCATCATCGACACTCCCATGCAGGACAAGGTCCTGGAGCAGGTGGCGCCGATCCGGGGCATGACGATGGAGGAGTTGACGATCGCCCGGAACGCCACCGTGCCGCTCGGCCGGCCCGCCTCCCCCGAGGAGTTGGCCGGGTTGATATGGTTCCTGCTCGGTGAGAAGCCCGGCTACATGACCGGCCAAGCCGTCAACTTCGGAGGAGGGTACGTGACATGGTGACGGTGCTGCGCGCTCATGCGGGACTATCCGTCGGTGCGTAGTGGAAGCCGCGACCAGCCTTCTTGTCACTACTGGGGATGAGGAGTCCCTCTTCTGACAAGGCCTTCAGCGTCCTCCCGGCGGTCGAGGTGTGAACGCCGGTAAGATCGGCTAACTCAGTGGACGACACTCTTGCTCGGGCTCTCGCCCATTGTAGGGCGATATCGCGGTGGGCTTCCCGACCGGAGAGTGGAGCGAGCCGATCAGCGAGCCTGCCTTGGGCCACCGCGCTGAGCCGGTACGCACGGGAAGCCGATGAGGGTATGCCCTTGACCGGTACGACGATCGGATTGCCATCCAGACGCAGGCGGAGAAGCCGGTCGAGCCGGTCGTCCATCTCGCTCGTCCGGCGTTGCAGGGCAGGCGCAGCGGTCGGGCCGTCCACCCAGCCGGAGCGGCAGAGCACGTCGAGTAGCATCAGGATCTCGACATCCCCGGCCAAAGCCGGTGGTTCGATTGACCCGAGGAACTCGATGGTCTCGCGGTCGGGATCGCCCCCGAACAGTGTGACCCGCACATACGGCCCCTTGACCTCGACGATCACCGGTCTGGAAAGCCCGGAGGCGAGCATCGCGCCCACCATCCGGTCGACGCCTATGCCCTCTCGCTCACCCAGGCCCAGAGTCGCCATCGCGCCCGCCAGGCTGCGGTAGCGCGGCTTGGGCGGATGCGTGATGATGTTCTCCGCGGTGATCCCGCCGATGAACCCACCAGGTGACGACACGATCAGCATGTCATCGATGTGTTCCACCAATGTCGGATCGGGAGAGTGCCAATCCCGGTGCACAACGCTATTGACTATGGCCTCGCGTACTGCCGGCATCGGTAGGGTCCGCCGGCGAAGATGCACCACTCCACCCGGGCCGGTAGGGACGTGGGAAACCCGGTTGAATCCGTCGATCGCTCGGATCACTTCGTCTACCTGAGAAACAAGGGGATCGGCGCTTTCGATACGGCGGACACTGCCGCCACCGGCATGGTCGCGGCGGACGTAGTCAACGCCCACGGCGGGGGTGGTGACGAACAGCAGGGCCCCAGCGTTGGTGAGCCGGCCTTCAACGTCAACGAGGTTCAGACGCCGCATCAGATCTTCCAGACCGGCCTCGGCCAACTTGACGACATGGGCGTGCCGGCTGCCTACGGTTTGCGCCTCGCCCAGATAGCGGCGTGCGATCTTGATGGCAGACGGCCTGATGTCCTCCAAGCCGTGGCCGGAGGGCTGTGCAGACCAGTCGACCCCCCGTCGGTGCATGCTGCTGGTATGCCAGGTTAGGGCATCGATCTCCACGCAGTTGTCGCTGACCCGCCACTTGATCCTGCCGTCATAGCGGACCGGCTCGAGTGCCTCGGCTGTGCTCAACACGAGCAGGCGCACGCCGTCCATCTCGAACTCGCGGATGGAGGGAGTCACCATGCGCCCTGTCAGTTCAAAAATCCTGTGGCGTAGCCACTCCACGCTCAGATTGGTGCCGATCCGCCTTCCGCGGTTGGATATGCCCAGGATTATGGCGCCGCCCCCCTCGGTATTGGCAAAGCAGGCCATCTCCTCGGCGAGGTGGGCGGCAGCCGCCTCGTTCTGGTGGATACCCGGCTCGACGGCCCCTGTCTGGTCGCGCCGTCCTGCCTCCTCCTTGACATCCACGAGGCGCTCCTCCACATCGCGAGGAACTTCCCCGGCGGCCAAGCGGCCGAGCACTCTAGTAACGGCTGTTTCGACCGGATCCGGGCCGAGGTACGAGAGAACGATAGCCTTAGATTAGCAAATCACCGCGAGGTTTACTTCCAAAACCTCGCGGTGATTGTGCTTTCGGAGTGGTGCGCGAGTTTTGGTTTTGAAACCTCGCGGTGATTGTGCTTTCGGAGTGGTGCGCGAGTTTTGGTTTTGAAACCTCGCGGTGATTGTGTGTCGGTAGGGTCTGGGGGAAGTAACGGAGGAGGGTACGTGACATGGTGACCGGTGACCTGAGGCGCATGCACCATGTGGGGATCACCGTCCGGGATGTGGACCGCTCATTGGAGTTCTGGCGATCGTTTCTCGGGGTCGAGGAGCGCTGGCACCGGGTCCTCGATGCCCCCTACCTGGGGAGCATCACCGGCTATCCGGGGGTCAACATAGACGCGGCCGTCATCGATCTCCCCGGCGGGATGATCCTCGAGATACTCAACTACCTGGTCGACGGCAAGACACCCAACCCGCCCGACACTGCCAACCCGGGCAACATCCACATCTGCATCGAGGTGGAAGATATCGAGGAGATGTGGGACCGGGCCGTCCGAAGCGGTGCAACCCCGGTCAGTCCCGGTCCGGTGGAGGTCACCGCCGGGCCCAACAGGGGGGTCCGGGCCTGCTACCTGCGCGACCCCGACGGGATCACCCTCGAGCTGTTCAGGCCTGCCCGCGTGAGCACCGGGTCTGACCTCCGGTAGGATCGCCCCGGACGATTGTGGGGAGAGCCATGAAGGTTGCAAGTGTCGAAGCCATACCGGTCAGCTATCCGGAGCCGAACGACTTCGACGCCATCCGGCACCTTTGCCTGGTGAAGCTCACCACCGACGACGGGACCGTGGGTTGGGGGGAGTCGGTGACCATGTGGCCCGAGTCGAGCTTCGCCACCAAGGCGATCATCGAGGGCATGTCCGACCTGGTGATCGGCAGGGACCCTCTTCACAACGATGTCATATTCCGCGCGTTGAAGGATCGGGCGTGGTGGTACGGGTACGAGGGCGGGATCGCCAGCTTCGCCATCGCCGCCCTCGACATCGCCCTCTGGGACCTTAAGGGCAAGGTCCTCGGCGCCAGCGTCCTCGACCTGCTGGGCGGTCCCGTCCACGAGCGGCTGCCCGCCATCGCCTCCTCCCACGCCCACTACGAGTCGATCCCCGACATGGCGGAGGAAGCCATCGAATGGCTGTCGACCGGGCTCCAGGGCATGAAGGTCGGCTTCGGTAAGAGGGGGAAGGCCAACCTGGGCTTCGAGCACGATCGCGATGTCGAGTACGTCCGGCAGATGAGGGAGGCCATCGGTCCGGAGCGGAGCCTGATGATCGATCTGGGCTGGGTCATCAAATGGGATGTCATGACCGCGATCAAGCGTACGCAGGCCTTTGACGAATACGACGTGGACTGGATCGAGGAGCCCCTCGGCGATTGGGATCCGGAGGGTTACGCCAACCTGCGGTCCAAGACGAAGACCCTGATCGCCTACGGCGAGAAGGAATGGACCATGCGAGGGTTCGAGCGGGTCCTGGCCACCGGAACCGTTGATGTGGTGGGATGCGACCCCGGCCGGGCCGAGGGGATCACCGGGTTCAAGAGGATGGCCGACCGGGTAGAGCAGAACCGGCGCCAGGCCAACGCCCACGCCTGGTCGTCGGCGATCGTCACCGCGGCCAGCCTGGCGGTGAGCTTCAGCAGCGGCGCATGCAAGCTGTTCGAGTTCAAACCCCTGGAGAACCCGATGCAGCACGAGATGGTCGCAGAACCGTTCGACCACGTCGCCGGCTGGGTCTACCCGCCGTCCGGTCCGGGGCTCGGAATCGAGGTGGACGAGAAAGTGGTGGACCGGTACCGCACCGAGCGGGTGCTGGCCTGAGCGGTCCGGGCAGGGAAGGAGAGAACATGGCTTGGAGCGTCGCTTCCGGACTCGAAGGGCAAGGGGTGATCGTCACCGGGGCAGCCGGGGGGATCGGTCGGGCCACCGCCGAGGCATTTGCAGCCGCCGGGGCACGTGTGATGGCGGTTGACCTGCACCAAGCGGCCGCCGACGAGGTAGTCGAGGGGATGGAAGGAGAAGGCCACGTGCCCGTGGGCATGGACCTGACCGATCTGGATGCCCACAAGGGTCTGATCGCCCGCGCCTGCGAGGAACTGGGCAGCTTCAAGGCGCTCGCCCATCTGGCCGCAGTGCTGTCCCGCCAGGACTCCGTGGACGACGTGACAGAGGCGGACTGGGACTTCCAGCTGGACACCAACCTGAAGGCCAGCTTCTTCCTGGCCCGCACGGCGGCGGACGCCATGATCGAGGCGGGCGGCGGCGGGAGCATCACCCTGTTCTCCTCCCAGGGATGGTGGACCGGCGGCTTCGGCGGTTCGGTTGTCTACTGTGCTTCCAAGGGTGGCATCGTCTCGATGACCAGGGGCCTGGCCCGCACCTACGGTTCGCACCAGATCCGCGTAAACGCCATCGCGCCCGGGCTCGTCGACACGCCGATGCTCATGGACGATCTGGCCCCGTCAGTGTTCGAGGCCCTCAAGCAGGCGACCCCGCTCAACCGGGTAGCGGAACCGTCGGAACTCGGGGGAGTGGTGGTGTTCCTAGCCTCCGACCACGCTTCCTACGTGAGCGGCGCCACCATCAACGTCAGCGGCGGTTTCTTGATGTACTGAGCGGGTGCGCAGGTAGATGCGCACCTACCGGAGCGGCGACTCCGATGGTTGGCGACAGTATGGCCGCTACCAGCGGTTTTCGGCGTTCGAGGAGGGCACGGCCTTGGACATCGCGGCGGTCGCGATCCGCCTCACCACGCACCCGCCGAGGTTCAACCGGCCGGGTGGTCGAGGAGTACCTTCCCGATCGTGCGGTCGCTCTGAACGGTTCGCAGAGCCTCGTCTGCTTGCGTCCAAGCCAACCGGTGTGTCACGAGCCCGCCGAGCGGCGCCAGCCCATTGGCGATCAACTCCAGCGACCGGGCGAACTGCCCGCGTGACGCCACAGCGCCCCTCACGGTCAACTCGCGGAGGACCACATCGACGGTGTTGGCCGCCAATCGGGCATCCAGACCGATGCCGGTTAGAACCACGGTGGCAGCGGGGGGCGCGATGTCCAAGGCCTGCGCGACCGCGGACGAAACTCCGGTCACTTCGATGATGGCGTCCGGACCGCTCCTCCATCCTGCTTCCGCCAGGACGTCCTGCAGGTGGTCGGGACTCGCGACCGCCTGCGCTCCCATAACCCCACCCAGCGCTCGGCGGGCGGGCTCCGGTTCGGAAAGCGCTACGGTGAGGCCGGCGAGTGTGCCGGCCAGGACGGTGAGCAAGCCGGCCGGTCCACCGCCCAGTACCAGCAGGTGCTGCCCGGCCCCGAGGCCGCTGAGCGTCACGAAGTGGAGCGCGCAGGCGAAGGGCTCGATGAAGATCGCCTCCTCCACGCGGAGCCCGTCCGGCACCTTGGTGGTTCGCCACGCCGGGGCGGTGAACATCTCAGCGAAGCACCCGTCCCGGGTGATGCCCATGTGACGACTGTTGAGACAGACGTTAGGTAGTCCGCGGACGCACGAAGTGCAGGTCCGGCACGGGAACAGTGGTTCGACCACGACCCGGTCTCCCTCGCGAGGTACGGACTCGCCGTAGGCGTTCCATCCGGTCCCCTGGCCGACGCCGATCACCTCCGCCACCGACTCGTGACCGAGGACGACGGGGAGTGCCGGCTCCGCCACCGCCTCCAGATAGACGTGAACGTCGGTGGAGCACACCCCGCTGACGATCGGCCTGAGAAGCAGTTCTCCGCGGCCTGGTTCGGGGTCGGGCAGATCGACCACGCAGCCCGAACCGACTCCGGTCATCTGAAAGGCTCTCATTCAGCGGCCTCCCTTCGGGCGCTGGTCGGCATCACAACCCGGCTCCCCATTCAGACCATGGCGATGGGGCGCATGGCGAATCCACCGGTGATGCCCCGCAGTTTGGGCAAGAGGGCGACGTAGCAGAACTCGTACCTGCGGTCGGCGGCCAACTGCTCGAGATAGTGCAGTTCCGCGATGTGGACTCCGTGCTCCACCAGCAGGTACTCGTGAACCGGATGCCAGCTGTCCCCGTCCACGGCCGGGAACACCTCCAGCATGGAAGTGTCGCTGCCAACGAGAACGGCTCCGTGTTCCTCGATCAACCATCGGGCGGCGGCCAGGTTCAAACCGGAAGTATCCGGGCCTCTCAACTTCTCGTGATCGGCGCCGACCTCACCCCACAGTCCCAGCGAGCCGGTCCGGATCAGCACGACATCACCTACCCGGAGCTCCACCTGTTGCCCGGCGGCCGCGGCCTTCAGATCCTCCGGACCGATCGCGGTACCCGCTGGCAGAACCTCCACACCGTGCAGGGAGGCGATGTCGAGCAGCACCCCCCGGGCGACTATGGGAGGTGTCGTGTCGGCGCTTGCCTTACGCGGGCCGAAGTCCCCACCGTCCTGCGACCACGTGTAGCCGTTGTACCAGCCGTCGTCGGCGCCGCTGGTCAGGTGGCCGAGACCGTCTATATGGGTGCCGATGTGGTCCGAGCAGATGACGAGACCGGAGATGAAGGCCATCTCCTTGGTGTTGGTGGACGGATCGAGCATCGGTATGTCCTGCTGCCGCTTGGCCCGGGCCGGCGTGCGGAACGACGCGATCTCTGTCGACGGATGGACCGGTGAGCGAAACGATGTCCGGTCGACCGGTAGCCCCAAGTCGTAGATCCGACCCTCGGAGACAACGGCCAGCGCCTCCAACACGGACGACGGGGAGATATCGTTGAGGGCCCCCACCTCGTCGCCGTCACCCCACGACCATCCCCATCCGACGCCTTTGCGCCAACCCGGTTCCGTCATGCCAGGGGGGTGCCCCGAAGGCTGTCCATCTGATCCCACCTCCAAACTCGTGGGTCCGTCCTAGGTGTCCGATCCGACGATAGTTCCCACTCTTTCGACAAGCGGGATGTTCCCGCTGGATACATTGGCGATTCCGTCGCGTCGGCCCCCGCGCCGTACGGAACGCGGGGGCCGGGTGGTTGGTTGGGTTCGCCTGCTAGATGGCTTTCATATCCGACACCGGCTAGAAGCCCGGAATCCCGAGGTCTGCACAGGACTGTGCGAATGCGCTGTCCATGGCCTCGGCGATTTCAATGGATGTCTTCTGGCCTACGAAGAGCTCTGACAGGAAGGTGAACAGGTCACCGAACGAGCAAAGCAGCCGCGGATCGAGCGCCGCCGCGGCGGGATACTCGGTGGCGGCTGCCTGGCCCGTCTTCACGGGCGTCGGCAACGCGTCGGGATCCGGCACCGGGTGGTTGGGGTATCTGGACGGCTCGAGTGCGTTCTCGAGGTACAGCGGATATCCCTCACCCGTTATGTAGTCCACGTAGGCGCGCGCTGCGGCCTCACGTTCCGGATCACCGGTCATGGGTAGGAGAACCCCCCAATGGTCCGCTCCGTAGAGCCAGACGGCGGTTTCGGCGTAGGAGATGGGCAGGAAGCCGACCTTCTCCTCCACCGCCTCGGGGCCGAAGGCCCCCAGCAGGTCGGGAATGCAGAAGGATGCACAGGCCCAGATGGCGCCTTCGTCCTCCATGAAGCTGGTCATCGACGACGAGAAGTCGACTGCTTCGGCGTTCTCCTGGAAGCAGTCGGCATCCTTCATGTCTCGCAGCGCCTGGAGCCGCTTGACGAACTCCGGATCCGTGAAGCTCGCCTGGCCACTCTGGAGCCGGTCGACGAGGTCAGGATTGGCCACGAGGTAGTCGGCGATCATGGCCTGCTGGACAACCCAACCCATGAAGGTTGAGGCCTCGCCGATAATCACGGGCGTGGTTCCCGCATCGCGGGCCGTCCCGCAGAAGGACAGCATCTCGTCCAGCGTGCCCGGAAGCTCGAGGCCGAGATCCGCGACCACCTTCTTGTTGTACAGCAACCCGTTCACCGTCGGTGCGGTCAACGGCGCCCAGTAGCGGACCCCGTCGATGACGCCGAAGGGTTCGAGCGCCGGAGTGATGTTGGCCGTGAAGGCCATGCCATCCACCGACTGGAGGTTCTCGGCCGGATTGAGCGTGGCTATAACGCTCGAGAACCCCTCGAGATAGAGAATGTCCGGCCGTTCACCCGCCGCCCATCGCGGCAGGACGTTGTCCGACGCGGTCGGCGGGATCATCGTGACCTCGATCGTTGCCCCGGTCAGTTCCTGGAATCCCTCGGTTATCGCGTCGATACCCGCTTGGTCCCAGTTGGGCCGCCACAGTTGAAGCTCCACACCTTCGAACGGTAAGGCGGACTCGGCTTCGGTCATTGCTGTCGTCTGGGGAGCCGCGGTCGTGGTCGTTGCTTCGGTGGCGGCCACCGTTGCTTGGGTCGTAGCCGCTGTCGTGGCTTCCTCGGCCTCCTCGTCTCCGCACGCGAACGCTACCAAGGCCAGGGTCACCCCCAGAATGATCAGGCGTGTGGTTGATTTCCGTTCCACTTTTTCCTCCTCTCAATTGGTGAGTTGTGTGGTCTGTCCAGCGAATCCCTCTTGCGGACAGACCGCAGATGCGTGAACTCTCCTGGGAAGGCGCTGGCTGATGTCATTCCCCCTACCTTTCCGTCCCGCTCAATCCATGGACCATGTACTTCTGGACGAAATAGAAGATGGCGATCATCGGGATGCTCGTCACCACAACGTCAGCGAACACCAGGTTCCACTTGTACGACGCGGCCGCCGTCGACCCGGTAGCGAACCTGAACAGTGACAGGATGAGGGTGTTGTTGTCCGGATCGTTGAGCAGCATGAAGGGGTTCAGGAAGTCATTCCACACCGCGACCATCACGATCACGGTTGTGGTTATTAGGGCGGGCCGCAGGAGCGGGATGATTATCCGGACGAGAATGTCGATGTTGGAGGCCCCGTCGATCCGGGCCGCCTCCTCGAGGTGGCGGGGGATGGTGCGGATGAACCCGATCATCAGGAAGACGCCGAGCGGGATGAACAGGGCGGAATAGAACAGCGCCAGCCCGAGGAGTCCTCCGTAGATCCCGATGCGCTTGAGCGTAAAGATCGTGGCCACGATCGCCGGCGGGACGACGAGGCCCACCAGCATCGCATAGCGCAGCGGGGTGAGCAGGCGGGAGGAGCTCCGCACCATCGCCCACGACGCGGCCGCGGAGAGCACGAGGATCAGCGGGAGCGCGATCCCCAGGACGATCGCGTTGTTGAGAAAACCTTGGACCAGTTCCCCCTCTGCGAAGACCACGCCGTAGTTCTCGGTGGCCATCCAGGTTTCGGGGAGACGGAGGCTGGGTGACACCGTCTCCTGGTACGGCTTGAGCGAGTTCACTATGACGACCCAGATGGGTGCGCCCACGACCACCAGCGCGACCAGCGCGAGCACGCCTACCCTCGCGCCTCCGGCAAGCCGGTGCAGTGGAAGCCAAGGGGTCGTCACAAGGTCACCTCGCTCCGGCGCAGCCGGGCGACCAGGCCGATAATCATGAGGAAGATCGCCCCGTAAAGAACGGTGCTGAGAGCCGCGGCGGATGCGAACCGGCCCTCACCGAACTCCTGGATGATCAGGAAGTTGAGTACCTCGGTCGTTCGCCCGGGGCCTCCGTCGGTCAGCACGACGATGGTCTCGAAGACGTTTAGCGAGACGATTAGCGACACGACGATAGCGAACGTCATCGCCGGCGCCAGTAGCGGCAACTTGACGTAGCGGATCACGGCAATTGGTCCTGCGCCATCGATCCTGGCCGCGTCGACCGCATCCGTCGGAATCGAGATGAGTCCTGCCAGGAATACGATCAGGATCATCGGGAACCACCGCCATGCCGTGGCAAGGCCGACGACGGCGAGAGTCAGTGTGCCGCTTCCGAGCCATGGGATCGCTATGTCGCTACCGGTGATCGTCGACAGGACCGTGTTCACGGTCCCCTTGAGTCCGAGCAGAGCACGGAACACGAACCCGGCCGCCAGAGGCGACAGAACCAGCGGAACCAGAAACACGGTGCGCAGGATCCGGTTGCTCCGGGTGTTGCGCTCGAGACCCAGGGCGAGCAGGAGCGAACCCACGACCATCGCCCCGGCGCAGATGACGGTGAACTGCAAGGTGCGGAGGATGGTCGGCCAGAGAAGATCGTTCTGGTCGAGTCGCCGGTAGTTCTCCAACCCGATCCACTCGAGGTCCGACCTGAATGCCGTCCAAGAGAAGAGAGACAGTGCCGCGTTGATGAAGAAGGGCAGGAGATACAGGCCGACAACCAGCAGGGATGCGGGGCCTACCAATACCACCAAGTCCCGGATGGTGAAGTCACGCAGGGTCCGTTTGCGCGACCGCCCGGCGTTCCCCTGTCCGGTGTCAGATACCGGACTACGGGTCGCTGAGAGGCGTGTTCTTGAAGAAGCCACGTTCCTCGTCTACCGAGGCATCCCGGCGGTGGGTGCGATTACAAGGGGACCGCTGAACTCGGGTAGCCATCAGATGGGTCGTCGTCTGATCGTGACGTTAACAGGCAACGGGTAGTCGGGTCCGGCCGAAACGTTCTCGGTTCGAGGAACATGGGCGGAAGTCGTGCGGGTCTGTCGGTGATGGATAGCAGAACGGCAAGTTGTTCTTTGAGACGGACCACTAGGCTTTGAGCCCGGCCTTTCGGGGAGCGATTTAGATACTCCTGGTCGGAGACCGGTGACGCTGCGGAGAGGGACTTGGCATGAGGGAGGACTTTTCGGGGCAGGTCGCGATCATCACTGGGGCGTGCGGCGGGATAGGTGAAGCGATCGTCACGTCGTTTGCCTCGGCCGGAGCGAGCGTCGCGTTGTGCGATACGCGGGAAGCCGAACTCGATGCGCTTGCCCAGCAACTGCGGAACGATGGCACGGTGGTCGAGAGCCGCACGGTGGATGTCACCGATAGCGCCGAAGTCGAGAACTTCTGCTCGTCGGTAGCGGCCGGCTTGGGATCGATCGACCACCTGGTCAATACCGTCGGTGTGGTCGACCATGTAGGCGATGTGGTTCAGCTGTCGCTCGATTCCTGGAACAGATGCCTGTCGACCAACCTCACTTCGGCGTTCATAATGGCAAAGCACGCTGTGCCCCACATGGCGTCGGCCGGTGGGGGGTCGATCGTCAATATCGCATCGGTGTCGGCCTTCGGGAACCAGCTCGGCGCCATGGCCTACTCGGTCTCCAAGGCGGGCATGGTGTCTCTCACCAAGAGCGAAGCCATCGATCTGGCCAGGCACAACATCCGGGCGAACGCCGTATGTCCGGGGTCGGTATACACGCCACTGGTCGACTTGGCGGTCGTGCTCACCGCGGCGGACACGGGACGTACGCCAGACGAGACGCGCGCCGACTGGGAGGAGCAATACCCCACCGGTCGCTTCTCCCATCCCCGGGAGGTCGCCGATCTGGTCCTGTTCCTCTGCTCACCGCGGGCGGCGAACATCACCGGTTCCAGCTTCGTGGTCGACGGGGGCCTGACCGCGCTCCTGCCCGAGCGGTAGGAGGGCGAGGGTGGTCCTATCGGACCCGGATTCGTTTCCCGAAGACAAGGTCGCGGTCATCACGGGCGCGGCCGGGGCGATCGGTTCGGAAATAGCGCGGACGTTCACAGCCGGAGGTATCCGGGTGGTGCTGGGGGACGTGAGGGATGCAGAGTTGGATCGGTTGGCGGCCGAACTGGGCGGTCCTCCCGCTGCCGTCGCCTGCCCTGCGGATGTGAGCCGGCCGGACGACGTGCGCAGTTTGGTCGCGATGGCGCCTGAGCTCTATGGCCGGCTAGATGCCTTGGTCAACGTCGCCGGGATCACTCATGTGGACGACATCCTCGAGGTTTCGCTGGATACATGGCACCGGGTTCTCGCCGTCAACCTGGAGGGTCCACTGGTGGCGGCGCAGTATGCGGCCCGGCTCATGTCCTCGCAGGACATCGATCCCGGAACGCACAGACGGGGGATCATCGTCAACATCAGTTCGCAGGCCGCCGAGTTCCCGATCCCGACCTCTGTGGCATACGGGGTCAGCAAGGCGGCGCTCAACTATCTCTCGAGGACCATCGCCACGGCGCTGGAGCAGCGTGCCATCGCCACCACGATCATCTATCCCGGTATGGTCTACGACGGCATGTGGAAGTGGGTCAACCGGCAGCGGAGCCATATGTGGGGCCATGATTTCGAAGAGGTCGTCCGGCGGGATCTTGCCGAGACGCCGACCGGGAGCTTCCAGGATCCCGGCGATCTCGCCCGGATGGTCCTCTACGCGGTAACAACTCCCGGGATGTTGACCAACGGTCGGATCATCTGGTCGGAGGCTCATCTGGAATGGTGAAGTCTCTCCACACACCACTTGCCGTACCCTGCGCGCCGCCGCTTCACAGACAGACCGCCGGATAGATCGGAGAAAACAGTGAGAATCGAGTCCGTAGAACCGCTCCTCTTCTACCAGTGGCTGGTTGTCCGCATCGAGACCGACAGCGGGATCGTCGGCTACGGGCCGGCTGCCCACTGGGGCTTTCCGGAGTCCGTCGAGCGGATCGTCAACTCCTTCCGGGACAAACTCGTCGGTAGCGACCCGCTGCGGATCGAGCAGCACTGGGACCGGCATTTCCACTGGAAGCCCTTCAGAGACGGTGTCCTGACGGCCGCGATCGCGGCGGTGGACCTCGCCCTGTGGGACATCGCCGGCCGTCACTTCGGCGTGCCTGCCTACCAGTTGTTGGGTGGGAAACAGCGTGACCGCGCCCGGCTCCATCTGCTCCTCTTCGACGGTCCGAACTCCACGGTCGAGGAATTGGTAGAAGTGGCCCGCGACGCGATATCGCAGGGTTACACGGCAATCAAGATCGACGCCCTACCCGACGATGTGGTCGAGAAACAGGAAACCTTCAGCGGGATGCTCCAGGTAGTCGTGGACCGGGTGGCTGCTATCCGGGAGACCATCGGCTGGGATCGTGACCTCATCCTCGAGATTCACCGGGATCTCAATCCCGGCGAGGTGGTGGCGCTGACCAAGGAACTCGAACCGTTCCGCCTCTATTACATCGAGGATCCGATCCCGCCCCACAGCGTCGACTCCCATGGAGATGTCATCAACAAGATGACGGTTCCGATAGGCGCCGGCGAGCGCTCGAACACGATCTGGGAGTTCCGGGAACTGTTGACCCGCGGGGTACAGGTTGTCCGGCCCGACGTCGGGCTGGCCGGCGGCCTGACGCACTGCCGGAAGATCGCCACGCTGGCGGAAGCGTTCCATGCCGAGGTTATTGCCCACAACGCGTTCTCCCCGCTGCTCACCGCAGCCACACTCCAGTTGTACGCTTCGATACCGAACTGCGGGACCCTCGAATTCCTTCCATGGGAAGAAGAGCCGCCACGCACCGAGATGCTCAGGACGCCCCTGGTCCGTGAGGGCGGATACATGGTGGTGCCGGACCGTCCCGGGCTCGGCGTCGACCTGGACCCGGCCATCACGGAACTGCCGTATGCGCGATGGAAATACCCGGCAGATGTGCGGATGCGCAACGACGGGTCGGTGTTCCGCAAGTAGTCCCGCGCCGGGATCCGACCTGGTTGGCGTGTCAGATGCGGTAGTAGCGCACCGCGTTCCGCGAGAAGAGCCGGGCCTGTTCATCGGCTGAGAAGTCGGCGATCACGGTTCGGTATGCGTTCAGCAAGGTATCGAAGTCGCCGTACAGGCGGTCGACCGGCCAGTTGGTGCCGAACATGCAGCGGTCCACCCCGAATATGTCGATCGTCTCGAGGATCCACGGACGGATGCTGTCGACCGTCCAGTTCCGGTCCCGCATGCCGAGGCCGGAGATCTTGACGACCATGTTGGGTGCCCGGGCGAACGTCTTCATACCCGAGCGCCAGTGCCGGAAGCATTCGGCGGTCCGCTCGTAGGGCAGGCCTGTGTGCGTGACGACAACCCAGGTATCCGGGAAGGATCGGGCCAGCCGCAACCCGGCATCGGCCCGCTCCCACTCACCGTTGAGATCGAAGGAGAGCCCGCGCTTCGCCAGTTCGGCCACCCCGCGCCGGAAGTCCGGCTCGTCGAGCATGTCGTCGTGGCCCATCATCCTGACGCCCCGCATGTTCGGACTCTCGCAGTGACGGTCGAGTTCCTTACCCGCATCTGGGCTCCGAAAGTCTGTATGGGCCACGATCCCGTGCGGGAAGCCGTGAACATCGGCGATCGCCTGGAGCCATCTGGTCTCGACCGTCGGGTCCGGTCCGCTGAAGTCGGCTTGGACGTGTACGGACTTCACCCAGGTCCGTGGGGGAAAGCCGTGAAAATCGGCGATCGCCTGGAGCCATCTGGTCTCGACCGTCTGGTCCGGTCCGCTGAAGTCGGCTTGGACGTGAACGGACTTCACCACGTTCTGGGGTGCGTAATCGGCGAGGAGATCCTGGATTATGTAGTTCTGGCGGATGGCTGCGTAGTCACCCAGGTAGTCCGTCTCCCCCGGAGTACCGTCGCCGGTCAGCCACGCGTAGGGAAGCGTATCGAGATCCCACAGGTGGTGATGTGTGTCTACGAATGCCGGGGTCGGTTGTTCCATGTCAAGAAAGAGTAGTGCTTGGATGCCCGGCGGGCCTTGGTCAGCCAACGGCGCCGACACGTACGAGACCGCTTCCCGAGTTGGCGATGCAACCACTCCCTGGTTTTCTCATTAGTGAGTAGTGGTTGATAATTGGTCATCCATAAGAAGTACTATTAGCCCGCGCACGGCTGCAGTTTGGAGGGGGAATAGCGGTGGGAGCTACTTACGTCGACGTGACGGTTCGCAATCCTGTTGACCTCGTCAGGTCGTGGACCGGCTCGTTCCTGGTGGATACGGGTGCCTACGACTCGATGGCGCCCGGATCCGTTCTGGAGGCGATCGGGATCGAACGGATGACCAGCCGCGAGTACGAACTGGCCGACGGCAGCATCGTCACCTACGACATCGGTGCCGCGGTGCTCGAGTTCGAGGGCGTGCTCATCGGTAACACGGTCATATTCGGCGAGGAGGGAGTCGAGCCGCTGCTCGCGGTGACGGCGCTCGAGTCGGGCGGGTTCGAGGTGGATCCCCGCCGGGAGGAACTGAAGCGGCTACCGACGGCGCGTCTGTAGGGCGGCCATCAACGCGAACCGGGTGGTCCCGGGTCTCGAAGCTGATGCCATGTGGCGTTACCATGCGAGGCGCTCAGGCGATCTCGTACTCCAGAACGTAGGAGTGCTGACCCTGGTCGTTGTCGATTTGTAGCGTCCCGGAGATCCCGGCCAGTTCTCCGCTGCCTGAGTCGGGCACGATCGTGACCGTGAGCCGGGCATCGCCCCTGTTCATCACCCCGCTGTGCTGCAGGACGAAAGAACCGGACTTCCCGCTCACCGAGCCCGTGAAGTGTTCTATAGCCACGTAGCCCGCAGAACCCGGCGTGCTTGTGAAGGCTGCGATCATCTGTGCCTCCGAGGTCCCGACCATGTCACCGGAGAATTCCTTGCGCACGATGTTGCGGTTCAGCTTCAGGCCGTCTCGGTCGAGGAAGGGTGGCTCCCCCTCGATGTCGACATCCATGGGACCGCGGGCCGTGGGCATGACGACCTCCTCCATCTCGTGCGGGCTGGTTCTCCCCACCGACGATAGCCGCGGTAAGCCGAGAGTCCGGGCGGCTCTGTCCGGCGGCCTCGTGGGAGGTGGACTGACCCGACAGATCACTCAGCCTCGGACCCCCCGGTGGATCCGGCTCATCCGATTCGCCATTGCCCATTAATAGACATATATCTATATAGATGATAACCTATATCTCGTTAAGGCCTCGAAGGCTCGACGGATCCGGGATGGTGCACATGAATGCGTTGGCTGATCTCATGCGAGAGGTGGCCGATGATGTGGGGTCGACTCTCGTGTTGACCTGGCCGTTCCTGGTGATCTCCATCCTGGCGGCAGCGACCCTGACCACCTATGTGGGAACGGAACGTCTGGAGAAGTGGTTGAAGAGGCGTTTGTGGGTGGGAATCGTGGGCGCGGTGGCCCTGGCCAGCCTGACGCCCTTCTGTTCGTGCGGAACCACCGCGGTGATCATCGCCGGCATGGCGGCCTCGACCCCGTGGGCGCCGCTGGTGGCGTTCATGGTGTCCTCCCCGCTCACCAGTCCGGCTGAGTTGCTGCTGTCGGCCGGGTTGATGGGATGGCCCTTCGCCCTCACCTTCTTCGTCGGGACCGTAGCCATCGGGCTGGCCGCGGGCGGCCTGACCGCAGTCATCGAGCGGTCCGGGTGGCTTCGGGACCAGGCGCGTGTCCGGGCGCCGGGAGCCCGGTACGAGGAGGCTTGCGATACCCGTGTGGCTTCGGGACCCGGTACCGCATCGGTCCAGGAGTTGGAGCGCGGGACTGTGCGGCTTAAGGAGTTCGGCCGCGAGGTTGTGGTCACCGGGCGACGGCTCCTCGTATTCTTCCTTGTGTTCACGGCGGTCGGGTATCTAGTGATAGGAGCGATCCCGACAGACTGGGTCAGCGGCCTGCTGGGTCGGGGCGCGTCGGGCGCGGTTCCCTTGGCCGCTGTGGTGGGCATACCGGCTTACGTAAACACCGAGGCCTCGCTCCCGTTCGTGGCCGCGCTGGTGGATGGCGGTATGGGTACCGGGGCCGCGCTGGCCTTCCTGGTGACCGGAGCCGGTGCCAGCATCGGGTCCGTCTCCGGCCTGCTGGTCATAGCCCGCCGCAGGGTGGTCGGTCTGGTGGTGACTATCCTGCTGGCAGGTGGGATGCTCCTGGGACTTGCAGGCGAGATGGTCCTGTAGGAGGGTGCTGAACGATGACGATTGCCCGCTGGTGGATCGCTCAGTGCCTTCCTAGCCGAAGGAGGTGTCAGAGTTGTCCAGCATGACAGGGTACGCACCGATCATCGACGAACCGTTAGAAGAGGCACAGGCTAAGCAGTTCGCCCGCTGGTTCGGGGTGCTGGCGGATCCCACCAGACTCCGGCTGCTCAGCCTCATCGGTGCCAAGGGGGAGGCATGCGCGGCATGCGAGATGGTGGAACCACTCGGAGTGTCCCAGCCCACCGTCAGCCATCACCTCAAGGTGCTGCGACGGGCCGGTCTGGTGGTGTCCGAGAAACGCGGTCGATGGGTCTACTACAGGACCGTGCCGGAACGCCTCGCCTCCCTCAGCCACATACTCCAGGCCTGATCCTCGACCACCGGGACGGGTTCCCGGGAGGGTGCTGAACAACGACGATTGCTCGGGCCTGCCGCCCGCCGACCCACGAATCATGCTGGCGATTGGCAGGCCGCTGGTGGATTGCTCAGCACCCTCCTAGAGCAGCAAGCCTTTTTTGGGAGTCATTGAGCACCCAGAGGGTCGCGTCGAGTTTCCCCGCCCAATGCACTGGTCGATCGAGTCACCGACGAACGACGATCGCATCGAGACGTACATGATCCCCGGCGGCGTCTCAAGCGTGCCGGCAGGAGGGGATGGACAGTGTCACAGCCATGTTGTAGTTTGGTAAGCAGCCTTAAACATCACCGGTCCGGTGCGACGTCGACCGGACCGTGGCAAGGATCATGTTGTCGAAGCCGACCCGCACGGGCATAGAGGAACGCGTTTCGACCCCTGGAGGTGGCGGCGGGGGAGGGAACCCAGGCGGGACCCCGTAGGCGGGTTTCGCGTTCTCGGACGTCCTGGGCCCTGCGCGGAGGACAGGGCGGCCCACTCCGAACATCGATGGCGAGTTGCTGAATACCGGGCCCATGGCGAGCGGCTTTTTCAGCCACTGGCAATCAATTCGACCTGGTGGGAGGTGCCGTTACCATGCGCGACCGATGAAGAGACTTTCCCCCCGATATTCCGCCGCCGGACTGCTGGCGAGGGGTGCTCGCAGCAGGAGTTGGCCACGCGTATGGCGGGATGTCCCGCTCCGGAGCAGCTACGACGTCGTGGTCGTCGGCGGCGGCGTCCACGGGCTGTCCGTAGCCTACTACCTGGCTACCAACCACGGCATAACCAACGTAGCGGTGCTCGAAAAGTCCTATCTGGGAAGCGGGGGCTCCGGACGGAACACCGCCATCCTGCGATCCAACTACCTCACGCCGGAGGGCGTCGTCTTCTACGACCGTTCCCTGGATCTCTACAAGAGGCTGGCCACCGACCTCAACATGAACGTCATGTTCTCCCAGCGCGGGCACATAACCCTGGCGCACAGCGACGCCTCGCTCCGGACCATGCATTGGAGGGCCGAGGTCAACAAGCTCCAGGGCGTCAACTCGAGTGTGATCGGGCCGGCAGAGATCAAGAGGCTGGCGCCGGCTCTCGATACTTCCAGCCACCCCCGTTACCCGATACTGGGCGCTCTGTACCACCCGCCGGGAGGCATCATCCGCCACGACGCAGTCGTATGGGGATACGCGAGGGGGGCCGACCACCTGGGCGTCGAGATGCACCAGAAGACCGAGGTTCTCGACATCATGGTCACGGGCGGCGACGGCCCAGGCGGGAAAGGACCCGGAGGCAGGGTCACCGGGGTTCGCACCAACCGCGGCTGTATCTCGGCGCCCGTAGTCGTGAACTGCACCGCGGGATGGGCGACGCTGATCTCCGACATGGCAGGCGTCAACCTGCCCATCACCACCCGCCCCCTCCAAGCGGCGGTTACCGAACCGGTCAAGGTGTTCCTGCCTGTCGTGGTCGTGTCAGGGACGCTTCACGTCTATGTGAGCCAGACCTCCCGGGGCGAGTTGGTGTTCGGCGCGTCCGTCGACCCCTACAACACCTACAGCATGCGCGGATCCCTCGACTTCACCGAGCAGACGGCAGGACACCTGCTGGAACTCATGCCCGGCATCTCGCGCATGCGGCTGCTGCGACAGTGGGCCGGCCTTTGCGACATGACCCCCGACTACTCGCCCGTGATGGGGTTCACCCCCGTGGAAGGATTCCTGTGCGACGTCGGATGGGGCACCTACGGTTTCAAGGCCGGGCCGGTGTCGGGCGAGCAGATGGCCGAGGCCATAGCCACGCAGAGGACCCCCGACCTGATCGCCCCGTTCGCGCTGTCCCGGTTCCGCAGAGACGCCCTCGTAGGGGAAAAGGGCGCCGCGGCGGTCGGCCACTAGTGGGTGGTCTGCCTGTGAAACAACTACTCGTGTCCTGCTTGCCGGCGATGGCAATCGACAGGCACACGGCATGCTGATCGTCCCCTGTCCCAACTGCGGTCCCCGCAACTCTGCCGACCTTCGGTATGTCGGTGAGTCCCGACCCAGGCCCGATCCCAACTCGGCCACGCCCGCCGAGTGGCGCGCCTACCTGTACGAGAGAGCCAACCCGGCCGGGATGCTCCGAGAGACCTGGTACTGCCGCTCCGGATGCCGCCGCTACTTCGCACTGGAGCGCGACACCGTGACCAACGAGTTCAGCAACCCCCCGCTGCCGGTCACCAAGAGGGGAAGGAGGCCATGATCCGCCTCCCTCCGCAGCCGGGCGAGGTGATCGACCGGTCCCGTCCCGTCGAGTTCACCTGGAACGGACGGGTGGTGTCCGGCTTCGAGGGCGACACGATCGCCTCGGCGCTGACCGCGGCAGGAGTCCGGGTGGTGTCCCGGTCGATGAAGTACCGCCGGCCTCGCGGCTACATGAGCAACGACTACTGGGATCCCAACGGTTTGGTTCAGGTGGGCGACGATCCCAACGTCCGCTCGGCGCACATCCTGATCAGCCATGGCATGGCGGTCGAGGCCCAGAACGTCTGGCCCTCGCTGGATCGTGACCTGAGAGCTGTCACCCGGCTGGCGTCCCGGTTCCTGACCGCCGGTTTCTACTACAAGACCTTCATGCGACCGAGGTGGCTATGGCCGACCTACGAGAAGGTGCTGTCCACCTTCTCGCCAGGAGGGAGGATCGATCCCGATACCCCCCTCCAGTACCACGACAAGCGCTACGCCCACCCCGACGTGGTGGTAGCCGGCGGAGGTCCGGCCGGGATGGCCGCCGCCATCGCCGCTGCCGAGGCCGGTGCGCGGGTCCTGCTGGCGGAGCATGGCCACCGCCTGGGCGGCCACCTGCTCTGGGGGGACGGCCCCGACCGGGCGCTGGCTGCGGAACTGGCCGCAGGCGTCGCAGCCGCCGGGGTGGAGGTCCTCACCGACTCGACCGTAACCGGCCGCTACAAGGACAACTGGATCGCCATCGTCCAGCGCAACCACCCGGTCGCGGTCGAGCGGCTTGTGAAGGCCCGGGCCAAGGTCCTGGTAGCCGCGCCGGGGCTGATCGAACGTCCCTACGTGTTCGCCGGCAACGACAAGCCGGGTGTGATGCTCTCAGGTGCGGTGCGAAGGTTCGTGAACCTGTACGCGGTGAGGCCGGGAACCCGAGCGGTGGTGTTCACGGCCAACCCCGACGGCGCCGCGGCCGCCGCCGACCTGGAGCGGGCCGGAGCGGAGGTGACGGTTCTCGATGCCCGGCGGGGCGGGAGCATCGTGCGCGCCCTGGGGGGAGCGAAGTCGGTCAAGGGTGTGGAACTGCCGGGCGGCGGCAAGCTTGCATGCGACCTGCTGGTCACTGCCACCGGCTGGACCGCCCCCACATCCCTGCTGAACATGTCCGGCGACCGACCCGTGTACGACGCTGCGGCCGCTCGCTTCTTCCCGTCGGCGTCGATCGGGAACGTGCTAGCCACCGGCGGCCTGGTCGGCGACGGAAATCACGAACAACTCATCGAGCACGCCCGGGCGACGGGACGGCTCGCCGCGGCCCGGGCTCGGTCGGTGGCCTACTCCCTGCAGGCTGCCACGACGCGGGCGCGGCCACCGAAGGGCGACAAGCCCGCATGGCCGGCGGATACCCGGCCGTCGCTCCCCCGCTACTCCCATCCTCCCCTCTTCCGGTCGAGCACGCACGGAGTCGTCGACTTCTCCGAGGATGTGAGTTCGAAGGACATGGTGGGAGCGGCGGACGAGGGATACGACTCGGTCGAACTGCTGAAGCGGTACACCACCGCAACGATGGGCCCGAGCCAGGGCAAGCTGGAAACCGTCAACACCGTCGCCGTGCTGGCCGAGGCCCGGGGCCAGACGATCGGCGAGGTCGGAACCACCACCTGGCGGCCTCCCTACGCGCCGATCACCATGGGGGCGCTGGGAGGGCGTTTGTTCGAGCCGGTACGGGTCTCGTCGGTGCAGTCCTGGCACGAGGCCAACGGAGCCACGTTCATGCTGGCCGGCCAATGGGTCCGGCCCGACCACTACGGTGACCCGGCCGGCGAGGTGCTCAACACCCGGCAGAACGTCGGCATCATGGATGTCACCCCCCTTGGCAAGCTCGACCTGCGGGGCCCCGACGTGCCGAAGCTGCTCAGCCATCTCTACACCAACAAGTGGATGAAGCTGGCGGTCGGCTCGGTGCGGTACGGCATCATGTGCGCAGAGGACGGGGTGGTCTTCGACGACGGGGTCACCGGGCGGCTCGGTGACCAGCACTACATGATGACCACCACCAGTTCGGGCGCCGCGACCGTGTGGGAGTGGGCCGAGAACTGGCTCCAGACTGAGCATCCCGACTGGCAGGTGCACGTCACGCCGGTCACGTCGGGATTCACTAGCATCAACGTGGCCGGCCCCAAGTCACGGACCCTCATGCGCCGGCTGGTGGAGGACGTGGACCTCGACCCGGAGTCCTTCAAGTACATGCAGGTGCGCACCGGGACGGTTGCCGGTATCCGGGACTGCTTCATGTGGCGCATCGGATTCACCGGGGAGCTCTCCTACGAACTCCACGTACCGGCCGGATACGGCCTTCACGTGTGGGAGGCGCTGCTGGAAGCCGGCGAGGATCTCGGGATCAGGCCGTTCGGGGTGGAGGGCCAGCGCATCATGCGGCTCGAGAAGGGTCACTTCATCGTAGGCCAGGACACCGACGGCCTCACGAAGCTGCCTGCGGTCGGTCTGTCACACCTCGTGAAGCTGGACAAGAGTGACTTCGCCGGCAAGCCGGAGTTGGCCTGGGCCCTCGGAGACACGTCGGCGCCGGTCCTCGTGGCCATCCAGCCGACCGACCCGCGGATCGTTCCCCCCGAGGCCAGCCAGATCGTGCGGCCCGGAACCGGCGAGATCATCGGCCGGATCACGTCCTCACGCATGTCCCCGACCCTCGGCCGCTCCGTCTGCCTCGGCCACGTGCTTCCGGAGGCTTCGGGTCCGGGCTCGGAACTGACCGTCCTCATGATCGACGGCCGCCGCATAACAGCTCGGGTGATCGAGCACCACGCCCACTTCGATCCGGAGGGGGAGAGGGTCCGTGGCTGAACTCGCCGCCTTCGAGAGTCCGGTGCGCACCAGCTTCGTGTCCTATGCCGGCATCCCGATGCAGCCTGCCGGACCGGATGCCCCGCTGACCCTCCGAGATTTGTCTTCCATCACCAAGACCATCGTCAGGGCAGCACCCGGAACGAATGCCTGTCACCAGATGTCCGTCCGCTTCGGCACCAGCCGGACCGAGAACGGCGTGCTGATCGCCGGACAGCGGCCTGACGAGTGGACCCTCCTGGGTCCGGCGGATGCGAGCCGAGCCGTGGTCGACGGACTGGACCGGTCCGGCCACGTCAGCGTCATCGACGGCACCCACAGCCGGGCGCTGTTCCGGTTGACCGGAGCTTGCGCGGCTTCGGTGCTGGAGAAGCTATGCAGCCTCGACTGGCACGATCGCATGACGCCCGATGGTGCCGCCGTATCCGGATCGGTAGCCCACGTGACCTGCGACATAGTCCGCAATGACGAGGAGGGCACCCCCTCCTACCTGATCTCCTGCGACCGGTCTTACGGCCAGTACCTCTTCGAGGTCATCCTCGACGCCGGTCAGGAATTCGATGTCAGTCCCCTCGGAGGATCGGTGGCCTGATCTCCGTCGTGCTGGTTAGCCGGATCACTGCTGCCGCTCCGTGCGTGGTCACGTTGCGAGCTTGCTCCGGCTGCGTGATCGTTGGTCGCAGCCGATCTCTACGCGTATGTGCCGGGCCCCGGGCAGGCCGGGACGAGGTTGATCGCTTGCCGACCTCGGGATCCATTCGACATCGCCCGCTACGCCGGTCAGGTGTCGGCTGTCCCGGCGGTAAGATCGAACGGCAGCGGGGAATGGACGACCGGAGGAAGAGACATGGCACTGCCTGGTATCAGCGAGTTACTGAGCCTCGAGGGTAAGTGCGCCATCGTGACGGGCGCAGCCCAAGGTTTCGGTGCTGCCATATCACGCCGCCTCGGTGAAGCGGGCGCGACAGTCTTCGTAGCTGACCGCAACGTTGAGGGCGCCGAGAAGTCCGCCGAGCGGTTGAGAAGTCACGGATGCGACGCTATCGCGCAGAGCGTCGACATCGCTGACAGGGACAAGGTGCAGGCGCTGGTCGATGCCGCGACGGAGCGAACAGGCCGGGTGGACGTGCTGGTCAACAACGCCGGCATCTACTCCAACTACTACTTCGCGAACATGCCACCGCAGGAGTTCGCCGACACGGTCTCGGTCAACGTGGTCGGCACCTTCCAGATGTCCCAGGCGGTCACCCAGGGCATGATGGCCGACGGCCACGGCGGTTCCATCGTGAACATCGCCTCGGTCGACGCCTTCAACACCTCCGCCGAAGGTCTCGCGCACTACACCACGTCGAAACACGCCATCGGAGGGATGACCAAGTCGATGGCGGTAGAACTCGCCGCCCATGGCATACGGGTCAATGCCGTCTGCCCCGGTGCGGCCATGACCGAGGGTGCCATCGCCCTGGTCACGGCTGGCGCGCCGGAGGGAATCGACGTGGAGGCTCAGTGGGACGGTATCAAGGAGAGAACCCCGCTCCGCCGTCTCTGCGATCCGGACGACGTGGCGAGGGCAGTGCTGTTCCTCGCCTCCGACATGGCAGCCTTCGTCACCGGCGCCTTCCTCGTCGTTGACGGCGGCATCCTCGTCCAGCCTCTCGAAGGCTACGTGCCACCGTCGGGTCATTGAGCTCCTCAGGAATGTTGGCGTCTATCGGACTCACGGGCCACGGGAGTGCCCGTGGTGAGTCTTCCGATCCAGGTCTGGAGGAAGTGCTGTAGGCCTCTCCTCCAGTTGGAATCGGAAGGCGATTGTTGGCTCGCCCCGTCGACTGGCCGATGTACACGGTCGCCGGTCCCGGCCCCTCGGTCTCGTGGGTGGTCTGACCCGGGTTCCAGGGCACATCATCTGTCAGCGTCGGGAGCACATTCCTCGGTGGCGGGGTTGGGCCGCTTCTTGGCCCCCGAACCGGCCATCACGGCTCGCTAGAAGGGTGCTGAACAATGACGATTGGCGGTAGCGGTTGTCCCGTCGTCCGCTGGACAGGCAGTTTCCCATCGGCCGTCGGGCCAACGGGGGTCTCTCAGCCTCTCCTAGAGGCTGGGTAGCTTGGTGTCATCGAATCGACCTGCCTCGACGTCGGCAAGGGCGCGGTCGAAGATACCAAGCGCTTGGTCGGCGTCCTTCCGGGTAATGGTCAGCGGCGGGGTGATCTCCATCACGTTGCCGAACGCCAGCAGTATCAGGCCGAGTTCGAAGCAGCGGTAGGCGAGCCGGTAAGCATCCGTTTCAGCCGGCTCCCGGGTCTGTTGGTCCTTCACCAGCTCGACTCCGATGAGGAGACCCTTGCCGCGCACATCGCCGATGAGCGGGTGGTCGGCTCTCATCTCGTTTAGCTTGTCGCGCAGGTAGGTTCCCATCTCGTCGGCGTTGCGGACGAGCCCCTCCTCCTCGATCACGTCGAGTACCGCCACGGCAGCGGAGCAACTGAGCGGCGAGCCACCCAGCGTGTAGGCCGTATAGAGGTCTACATCGAGGATCTCCTGCCGGCCCACCACCGCTGACAGCGGAAAACCGCCTCCCAAGGGTTTGGCAAGTCCGATGGCGTCCGCTTCGATTCCGAAGTGCTGGAAACCGAACATGCGTCCTGTCCGGCCGAGTCCGACCTTGACCTCGTCGAAAATCAACCAGATTCCCCGCTCGTCGCATAGCTCTCGGAGGGCAGGGAAGTAGTTGTCCGGTGGAACGATCTCGCCACTGTCCGACTGGATACTCTCGGCGAAGATGGCGGCGGTTTCGTCGGAAGGAGAAACATTGACCAGCAGGTCGTTCTTGAGGTAGTCGAGACATCTGAGGGAGCACTCGTTCTTGTCGCACGGACCCCAGGCGCACCGGTAAGGGTTGGGATAGGGCGCCTTTGTGATGTGACCGCCGGGTATTGGCCGAGTAAGGGCTCCGTGGCCCGAGATGGCACCGGAGCCGATCGTCATGCCGTGGAACGCTCCGATGTAGGACACGAGGCGCGGTCTTCCCGAGGCGATGGGCGCCACCTTGGCGAGCACGTCCATGGCGTCGGAACCGGAAACACCGAACCATGCCTTCTTGGTGAACTCCCCCGGGAAGACATCGATCAGCCGCTCAGCCAGTTCGACGGCGGGCTCGTGGATGTAGCAGACGAGCGGACCGCTGAACTCGTTGTTGATAGCGTCCATAGCCGCTTGGCGCACCTTCGGGTGACCGTAACCGGTTGCGGCTGTTCCCCCGGTAGCCATCCAATCGAGGTACTCGTTGCCGTCCTTGTCCCACATGCGGACACCGTCCGACCTGGCAACCACGAAGGGATACAGCCGGTACTTCATCGACGGCGTGATGACCGCCTCGTCGCGGGCGGCGACGGCCCGACTCCGTGTCAGGTCTCGCTCATCTGAAGGATCTCGCATGTTGCTTCCTCCTCACGGCGGCGTGCATAGAGCGTGTCGATCCGGTTGCGGTGGGATCGGCGGCTCGATCCGGCTGGCCGTAGCGGTGGCGGTTCCGAAATCACTCAGGGTGTATCAGTTCCCACACCACGTCGGGCCTGAGCGGGGTCCGTTCGACGCGTACGCCGAACGGAGTTAGTGCGTCGGCCACCGCGTTCGCGATTGCAGGCGGCGACGCAAGCGTTCCTGACTCGCCCACCCCGCGCACGCCGAGAGGCGTGTCCGAGGGCGTCACGATGTTGTCGAGGATCAGCCTGGGCATCTCCACCGTGGAGGGGAGGAGGTAGGCGGCGAAGCTGGCCGACCGCACCTGACCGGACTCGTCATGGCTGACCTGTTCGTAGAGAGCCTGCCCTATTCCCTGGGCGATCCCACCATGGATCTGGCCTTCTACGATGCCCGGGTTGATCCCGACGCCATAGTCGTCCACCGATACGAAATCGAGGATCTTGACTCTTCCGGTTTCCGTGTCCACCTCCACCACTGCCGCGTTGGCGCCGAAGGCGAAGTTGACATCGGGCGGATCGTAGAAGGCCGTGGCTTCGAGCCCCGGTTCGAACATCGGCCCACAGCGCTTGAGGAAGTGCGCTTCCTCGGCTACCTCCTGCCACGAGACCTTGGACTCCGGGCTTCCAGCCACCGTGAAGACCCCGTCTGCGTACACGATGTCCTCCAGAGCCGCCTCGAGCATGGCGCCCGCCACCTGGCGCGCCTTCTCGACGACGCGTTCGGCCGCCACCAGCGCGGCATGGCCACCGACGACTGCGCCGCGGCTGCCGTGCGTGCCACCCCCGAACGGGATGGTCTCGGTGTCGCCGTGCACAACCGTGATGTGGTCGAAGGGGATCTGCAACTGGTCAGAGACGATCTGGGCGACGATCGTGTCGGATCCCTGCCCCTGCGGGGACAGGCCCGAATAGGCGACCGCCTTGCCCTGCGGGTCCACCCGGATCAGAGTCGACTCATGACCGGGGAAGAACTTCATCGGGTTCCAGTCGTGGCCCGAGGGCGAGAAACCGCACAGCAGGTTGTAGGTGGCGAAACCGACTCCGATGTAGCGACCTGACTTCCGCGCTTCCGCCTGACTAGCCCGCACCGACTCGTAATCGACCAGTTCGACCGCTCTCCTCAACAGGGCGGGGTAGTCGCCGCCGGTGTAGGTGAGGCCGAACGGGGTCTGGTAGGGCAACCGGTCGGGGGAGACCAGATTGCGGAGCCGTATCTCGACCGGGTCCATGTCGAGTTCGCGGGCTGCCTCGTCGATCATTCGCTCAAGCACGAAGGTCGCCTCGGCCCGTCCCGAACCGCGTAACGCTTCGATCGACATCTTGTTCGTGAACACCTTCTCCAGCCTGATGTCGACGCTCGGTATGTCGTAGTTGCCGGTGAGGGTGTCGATCGTCAGGTCGGGGACGACGGGTGTGAAGAAGTGGAAGTAGGCGCCGAGATCCCCGACGAAGTGGCTTCGGAGAGCGAGGATCTTGCCTTGGGTGTCGAGAGCCAACTCCGCGTTGTGGATCTGGTCCCTGGCATGGACGCCGGAAGTGAAGTTCTCGGTCCTGGTCTCCACCCACTTCACCGGGACGCCCAACTCCAGCGCGGCCCAGATGACCGCCAACTCGTCGGAGTAGAGGTTGAGTTTGCTGCCGAACCCACCGCCGACATCGGGGGCGACGATCCGCAGTTTGGACTCGTCCAACTCGAATATGTGGGCCAGCCACGTGCGGAGGGTATGGGGTCCCTGGCACGAGAGCCACACCGTGAGATGACCGCTGGCAGGCTCGGGTACCGCCAAAATGGCGCGCGGTTCCATCGGAGAGGCAGAGATCCGCTGCACCGTGAGCCGTCGGGACACCACATGCCCGGCTCTGGCGAACGCACCGTCGGGGTCTCCGATCACCTTGTGTATCTCGCCGATCTTGTTGGTTCCCCGCTCCGGATGTACCAGCGGGGCGTCCGGCGAGAGCGCTTCCCATGGATCGAGGATATGGGGGAGGGGTTCGTATTCGGCATCAACGCGCTCGGCAGCGTTGACCGCGGTCCGCGGATCGCTCGCCAGCACCATCGCCACCGCCTCGCCCGCGTAGTGGACGCGATCACCCGTGAGCGGGTTCCGCGCCGGCGAATCGTCGGCAGCCGCGCTGGGAATGAGTGGCATCCCTCCCGCCGACTCAGGTCCCGAATAGACGGCGACCACGCCTCGCGCCCGCCGTGCCTCCCGCAGGTCGATCGAAGTGATGTCGGCGTGCGCGAGCGGGCTTCGTACGAATGAGGCATGGACCATATGGGGAACGGTGATGTCGTCGACGTAGCGGCCCCCGCCCGAGAGGATTCGAGGATCCTCCTTGCGGGGCAGTCGAGAGCCGATGGCGGTCATCATTGCTCGCTCGGCGCCGAGACTGACAGGATGGCGTCGACGATGTTCTGGTAGCCGGTGCACCGGCACAGGTTGCCTTCCAAGGCTTTGCGAACCTCCGGTTCGGAGGGTTCGGGATTCTGCCGCAGGAAGGCGGTGGCGGCCATCAGGAATCCGGACGTGCAGAATCCGCATTGCAGGGCGAAGTTATCGGCAAATGCCTGCTGCACCGGGGAAAGGCGCCCGCGGTCCGCGAGCCCTTCCACCGTCTCTATTTCCCTGCCATCGGCTTGACCGGCCAGGACGGTGCAGGACTTGACCGCGACCCCGTCCAGAATCACTGTGCACGCGCCGCAACTGCTGGTGTCACAGCCTACGTGGGTTCCGGTCAACTCCAACTCCTCTCGGAGTAGGTGTACCAGCAGCGTCGAGGGATGGCAGTCGACATCGAGCCTGGCGCCGTTGACCACCACGCCCACCTTCATCCGCCGGCGCGCCGTCCAGCGGCGCGCTGGACGGCGCGCCTGGCCAGAACCCTTACGAGTCCGCTCTTGTACCGTGAGCTTCCGCGGTCATCGCCGGGCATCCTGACGGTGGCGGCGGTGGCGGAGGCGACGTGGGCGATTGTCGAAGGATCGGTGTCCGATCCCACCAGGAGGGCCTCGGCTTCTGCCGCTCGGGTGGCAACCTGCTCTCCCCCCGTCACCGCGATCCCGGCGCCGGTGACGCGTCCTGCCCCGTCCATGGTCAGCTGAACGGCTACGCCGGCTACTCCGTAGTCGGCCGCCGCGCGCTTCATCTTCTCGTACGATCCGGCCGCCCCCCCGGGTAGCCGGACCTCGGTGATCAACTCGCCCCGCCCGAGTGAAGTCTCGAAGGGTCCCACGAAGAGATCGTCGCTCTCGATCACCCGCTTGCCGTTCGCTCCCTCGACGACGACCCGTCCCCGGGCGGCCACCAGGGCGGCCGGAAGATCGTTGAGGGGATCGGCATGGGCCAGGTTGCCGCCCACGGTGCCGAGGTTGCGGACGAGGGGGTCCGCGATGACCGTGGCGGTCTCGGCCCACAACGGGGAGAAGGAGCGGACCAGGTCGCTTTGCGACACCCGGCTCGTCGTCACGAGGGCACCGATGTGGAGAGTGTCCCCGCAAGACTCGATGGAGTCCAGGCCGTCGATCTTTCCTATGTCGACCACGACGGAGGGGCGGACCAGGCGGAAGCGCATCATCGGGATGAGGCTCTGGCCTCCGGCGAGTGCAACCGAGCCGGCCTCGCTGTTCAAGAACTCAATGGCATCCTCGAGCGTTTCGGACGGGCGGAACGCGAAGTCAGGCGGTCGCATCTATGCGTGCCGGAAACGGTCCGGTTCGGATCGAACCCGATCTCCGGAAATGTATCGGGCTGAACTCATGAACTGCTGCCTTCCCAGGGCCGCGGCCTCACATGGCAAGCTACCAGGTGTCCGGGTTCGGTGCTCTCGAGGGTGGGTTCGACCTGGTGGCACACATCCTCGGCGAATGGGCACCTGGTGGAGAACTTGCATCCGGGCGGCATGTCGAGGGGAGAGGGAATGTCGCCGCGCAGCGGCGCTTCGCTCTTGTGGCGCGGGTTCGGGTTGGGACGCGACGCCAGGAGGGCCTGGGTATAGGGATGCTCGGGTCGGCCGAACACCTTCTCAAGAGGCCCGCGCTCGACGATCCTCCCCATGTACATGACCGCCACCGTGTCGGCAACCTGGGATACGACGGAGAGTTGGTGGGCGATGAAGATCATCGTCAGCCCCAGGCGCGCTTGCAGGTCCCGGAAGAGGTTGATGATCTGGGCCTGGATGGAGACATCGAGGGCGCTCACCGGTTCGTCGGCGACGAGCATGTCAGGGCCGACCGCTAGGGCCCGGGCGATGGCGACCCGCTGCCGCTGCCCGCCGCTCAACTGTCTGGGACGCCGGTCGGCCAGGGTGGCGGAGAGCCCGACGCTCTCGAGGTGCCGGGCTACGAAGGCTCCGTCCTGCCCATCATCGACGAGGCCGTGCACCTTGCCTGCCTCAAGGATCGCTGCCCCCACCGTGAGCCGCGGGTTCAGGGACGTGAACGGGTCCTGGAAGACCATCTGGACCCTGCGGCGCAGGTGGCGCAGGTCGGGTCCCTCTATGGACCTCACATCGATCCCGTCGAACCGGACCGTTCCGTCATCGGGCTCGACGAGCCGGATCAGGCAACGGCCGAGGGTGGTCTTGCCGCTTCCCGACTCGCCGACGATACCCATGACCTCACGCCTGCGTACCCCGAAGGAGACCTTCTCCACGGCGACCAGCCGTCGGGCCGGAGCCCGCCTGATCCGTTCCCCCAGCGTGCGGCGTACTGGGTAGGCCTTGGTCAGGCCGTCGACCTGGAGCAGGATGTCCCCGCTCGAGCTCTCCGCATGGCGGTCCTCGGTCACCGTGGCGCCTCCTGGGCATCCGGCCGGCCGGCCGCGCGATCCCGCCACGTCACGAACGGGCAGGCCGTGACATGATCGGTTCCCACCGGCTGCAGCGACATCGGAACCGAATGGCATCCGTCCCCGACGAATCCGCATCTGGGGCTGAACGGACACCCCGGAGGTAGCCTGGAGAGCTCTGGCGGTTGTCCCGTCACGGGAACGATCTCCGACCGCCGGCCGGGGTCCAGTTGCGGGATCGATGCGAGCAGCGCATGAGTGTACGGATGACCGGGATGATCGAATATCTCCTGGACCGGTGCCTGCTCGACGATATAGCCGGCATACATCACAGCAACGTGGTCGCAGTGCTGGGCGATGACACCGAAGTCGTGGGAGACAAGGATCATCGCCATTCCGGTGTCCTCCTGGAGTTCGGTGAGCAGGGTCATGATCTGAGCCTGAACCGTCACATCGAGTGCCGCCGTCGGTTCGTCCGCTATCAGGAGCTTCGGTTCGGCGGCGATGGCGCTGGCGATCATCGCCCGCTGTCGCATACCCCCGCTCATCTCGTGGGGGTACGAATGGAACTGCGTCTCCGGGGAGGCGATGCCGACCCGATCGAGCAGTTCGATCGCCCGCCGCGTTGCCGCCCGGGCACCCATCCGGCGCTTGATTTTGAGTACCTCGACGATCTGGTTCCCCACCTTGTACACCGGATTGAGCGAGGCTGTCGGATCCTGGAACACCATTCCTATCTCGCCCCCGCGCACCTTGCGGAGTTCCGAACGGGACAGCCCGAGCAGGTCCCGGCCGTTGAACACCACCCGTCCCTCGATTATCTCGCCCGGCTTCGGCACCAGCCCGATGATGGATCGGCAGGTCATGCTCTTCCCCGATCCCGACTCGCCGACCAACGCCAGGGTGGCGCCCCGCTCGAGGCTGAAGCTCACGCCGTTGGTGGCGAGCAGCAACCCTTCCAGGGTCGGGAAGCCGGTATGGAGGTCTTCCACCTCGAGGAGCGGGGACGACCCGCCTACACCGTCAATCGCAACTCCTCTCCCAGCCGGTCGGCAAGGGCATCCCCGAGCATGCTGAACCCGACCCCGATTGTCACCAGCACGAGACCGGACAGGGTGGTGATCCACCAACCAACCCGGAGGTGCGCCTGCCCGTCGGCGACGATGACTCCGAGTTCGGCCGTCGGTGCTTGGACCCCGAGACCGAGGTACGAAACGCCTGCGATGAGCAGCAGGTTGAGGACGATGTCCGCCACCGAGAACACCAGCGGGGACCGGATGAGGTTCGGTACGGCGTGGCGACGGAGAATTCGGGCGGTGGAGTAGCCGAGGCCCTTGGCGGCCAGCATGTACTGCTGCTCGCGGATCACCAGCATCTCTCCCCTGGCCAGCCGGGCGTAGAGAGCCCATCCGACGGCGAGCACGCCGATGAAGATGCCGACCAGCCCAGGTCCCGTGATGGCGACGACCGCTATCACGACGACCAGGAAGGGGAAGGCCATCACGATGTCGACGGCACGGTTGACCACCGTGTCGACCCAGCCCCCGAAGTACCCGGCGAGCATGCCCAGCGTGACGCCCACCAGCAACGGCACGTACGTGATCACGAGCACGATCGCCATATCCAGGCGTATCCCGTGCAGCACTCGGGAGAAGACGTCCCTGCCGAGTTCGTCGGTGCCGAAGAAGTGGTCGCTGGACGGTGGCTGAAGGGTTTCCATGAGGTTGAGTTCGTTGGGGGGATACGGTGATATCCACGGTGCCAGCAAGCCGGCGAGGATAACCAGCACCACGATCGACCCGCCGATGTACAGGGCGACATTCGACCACCGCCGATCGGACAGCGCCCGCCTCCGCAGCCGCCGGGTTGCCACCAGCAACCGCTGCTGGCGTGCCGAAGTCGCCCGGGCGATGCTCATCTGGTTGCCAACCTCACCCGCGGATCTATCGCCGCGTAGGTCAGGTCAGCCGCCAGGTTGATCACGATGACGGTGAGCCCGAAGAACAGGACCAGAGCCTGGATTACCGGGTAGTCACGCTCGAGCACCGCTTCGACGATCAGCGAGCCGAGCCCGGGGATGGCGAAGACGTTCTCGACTATCACGGACCCGCTGATCATGAAGCCGATGATCAGCGACAGCACCGTGACGGTGGCGATCAGCGAGTTGCGCATGACGTGGCGTCCGATCACCCTGGACGCGCTATATCCCCTGGCCCTGGCAGCCTCCACGTACTCGTGGTCCAGGACCTCGATGATGCTGGAGCGCAGCGTACGGGCGAGGATCGGCGCCAGGAACAGCCCGATGGTGGCTGCCGGCAGGGTGAGGCTGCGCAGGATGGTGAGAAGGTTCGTCTTGTCGTAGCCCGCCACCGGCAGCCAGCCCAGTCTGATACCGAAGAAGAGCGCCAGCAACAACCCCAACCAGAAGGAGGGCATGGCGAAGGTGATCATGCTGCCCAGCCGCATGAGATGGTCCTGCCAGCGGTTCTTCTTCACTGCGGAGAGGATGGCCAGGGGAACCGCAAGCAAGGCCGCGATCACTGCGCTGTAGAACAGCACCGTAAAGCTGATCGCGGCACGTGAGGCGATCACGTCGCGAACCGGTTCCTTCTTGATGATCGAGTCGCCGAAATCGCCGACCACCGCACCCCTCAGAAAGCCCACGAACTGCTCGGGCACCGAACGGTCCAGACCAAGCTCCCTACGCAGGGTGGCCAGGCTCTCCGGCGTGGCGTTGTAACCCAGCATGTTCAGAGCCGGGTCCCCCGGTATCAGCACGATGATGACGAACGCACCAACGGTGACCGCCGCGATCACCGGGATGCTGTGCAGGAGGCGGCGACCCAGGTAACGGTACACGTTGCCGGGTCAGCCGCCTTCTGGTGGGCTGTCTGTCAAATCGCTTTGCCGCACACATCGACGGCAGGCGGCGCGCGATAGGTTGTTTTGCAGACAGGCCACTATCAATGGGTACCGGGTCGGGCTGTTCCTTACTGCTCGATCCATGTGTTCTCGAAGTGGTACACGCCGAGAGCGTCCTGGTCGACATCATGTACGCCATCGCGTACACCCGTCGCTAGGGGCAGCCAGAGGATGTTCAGCCAGGGCATGTCTGCCACCCATTCCGCCTGGATCTGGGGCCAGAGTTCCTGCCGCCTCTCCTCGGTAGCCGCGACCGCTTCCTCCACCTTGGCCCACACCGACTCGTTGCCCCATCCGCTGAACAGGCCGTCCAGTCCCGCATCGGTGGGATCGGCCATCAGCAGGGCGAACTCGTCAGGAACCAGCACGTCCGACGTCCACTTCAGGAAGGGCATCGTGATCTCGTACCCGTAGCTGAACAGGTTGTCGGCCAGAGTGCTCTCATCCAGCTCTACCAGCTGCAGATCAACTCCGATCTCAGCCCACTGGGCCTGGAGGACCGTCGCCAAGGACTTGTGTTGCCCGGAACCGGCCGGGAACTGGAACGTGACGCTGAAGCCGTCGGGGACCGACGACGAAGCCATCAACTCCTTCGCCTTGTCCAGGTCGAAGGCGAACGGGGGCACGTCGCTGGTCGATGCGTTGTACTTGAGCGGTGGGATCAGATGGTTGGGGATCGTTCCAACCCCACCGAACACGGCGGCGTTGATCGCCTCACGGTCGGTGGCGTAGCTCAGCGCCTGGCGAACGGCGAGCTCGCCGAGCGGGGCGACGTTGTGGTTGATCCAGACCGGCTCCTGGCGCGTGACCTCGCGTACCAGCACCGTGACGCTGTCCATGGCTCCGACCGCGTCGATCTGGGTGAACGGGACGCTCTCCATCACGTGGGCCTCGCCCGAGTCGAGCTTCAACGCCCTCGTGTTGTCGTCCACGATGAAGTCATAGCGCAACTCGTCAAGATAGGGCTTGCCTTCTTCCCAGTAGTGGGGGTTCGGCTCGAAGCTGATGCTCGTACCCCGGATCCATTCCTTGAGCTTGAATGGTCCGCTACCGACGGGGTCTTCCCAGAAAGCATCGCCCTGGGTTTCCAGGACTGCCTTGGGCACGATGTACGCCGGGAAGATGCTGATGTTCTCCAAGAAGGCGGCAATCGGCCGGTCGAGATGGATGATGAAGTTCCGGTCGTCGATGATCTCCGTACCCGTGTAACCGAGAGCGAGGAACGGGAGGATCGTGTTTATTTCAGGGTTGGCAAACCTATCGAGCGAGTACTGGACATCTTCGGACGTGACCTGATCGCCGTTACTGAACCGGGCGTTCTCTCGGAGGGTGAAGCTCCAGTCGAGTCCGTCGTCGCTGACTTCCCACGATTCGGCAAGCGCCGGGATTATGGACGTGTCTCCCTTGGGATCTGCGTACACGAGCGTGTCGAAGATCAATTCGTGAGCGTAGATCTGACCGTTGTCGGACAGTTCGAATGGGTTGAGTGTGTTGGTCTCGAGCTGGCGGGCGAATACCAGCGTGCCGCCGCGCTGCGGTCCGGTCATGGCGGCTTCGGTTGTATCGGGCGCTGCCGCCTCGGTCGTATCGGGTGCCGCGGCCTCCGTTGTCGTGGTCGCCTGGGTCGCCGCTTGAGTCGCCTCCGGGGCCTCATCATCGTCGGTTCCGCACGCCGCTGCCACCAGCCCAACCGCCAGCAGGCAAGCAATCATCCGGTAAAGGGGTCGCAATCTCATCGAGGCCTCCCTGCCTAATGGAGCTTGGTCCAGACCGCGCGACCGCCGACGAAGACACCTGGTAGTCGGATCGCCGGATCCTTGGCGGCTGAACTTTGCCTCCCTGAGGCTAGACGAACGGGTTCCCGCGCGTCGGGCAGATGGTCGGTCGGTAGACCGGTGCGGTACTGCCAGAGTTCGGCCTCAGGCGTTGAGCTACGACAGTCGGTGGGCCCTGGCTAATCCAGCACGGTCTTGACCGCTGCTCTGACCCGGGCGGCGTCGGGGATGTAGGCGTTCTCCAAGGGTGGGCTCAGCGGCACCGGCGAGTGGGGGGAGGTCACCCTCCTCACGGGCGCGGCGAGCGAGCCGAATGCCTGTTCGGAGACCATTGCTGCAATGTCCGCCGCGATGCTGCACCTCGGAGGGCTTTCGTCGACGACGACCAGTCGCCCGGTCTTGCGGACCGACTCCAGGATCGTCTCCGAATCGAGCGGTGACAGGGATCGGGGGTCGATCACCTCCGCTTCGATCCCGTCCGATGCCAGGGTGTTTGCTACCTCCAGCGCCAGCTTTGCCATGTAGGAGATCCCGACGATCGTCACATCGGTTCCCGCACGGGTGACCGACGCCGAGCCGAGAGGGATGGTGTAGGAATCCTCCGGTACCTCCTGGCGGGTGTTGTAGAGGCGCATATGTTCGAAGAAGAGGACCGGGTCGTCGTCCTCTATCGCCGCCAGCAGCAGTCCCTTGGCGTCGTACGGCGTCGTGGGAACGACCACTTTGATCCCGGGAAGGTGCGTGTAGACCGAATACAGGGTGTCTGAGTGCTGCCCGGCTGCTCCCAGCCCGGCCCCGATGGCCATGCGTAGCACCATCGGGACGCTCGCCTGGCCGCCGAACATGTAACGCAGCTTGGCCGCCTGGTTGTGGATCTGGTCGAAGGCCAGCGGCGTGAAACTGGACCACATCATGTCGACGACCGGGCGTATCCCTGACGCCGCCGCTCCAACCGCGAGCCCCACCAGGCCGGCCTCGGAGATGGGGGTGTCCCGTACCCGTGAACCGCCGAACTTCTGGAACAGGCCCCTGGTGGCTCCGAACGTGCCTCCCATCGCCCCCTCGTAGGGTTCGCCGAGTCCAGCCCCGCCCACCACGTCCTCGCCGTAGACGACGACGGTCTCGTCGGCTTCCATTGCCTGGAACATGGCCTCCCCGACCGCGTGGATCATGGTGATCGGCCTCCTAGCCACCATACGCTCCGCTGTAGACATAGTCGGTCACACCCTCGGCGGTGGGCCACGGGTCGGCCTTGGCCGCCGCCACTCCCCGGTCGAGTTCCTCGACGATGGCGGCCCGGATCCCCTCGAGGGTCTCCTCCGCGAGTAGCCCGGCTGCCGCGAGTTGCGACTGGAGTTTCTGCAGTGGGTCTCGCCTCCTGGCGTCTGCGAGGTCCTCCTCGTTGCGGTACTTCTGGGTGTCTCCCACGTAATGGGCCGAGATGCGGGGGATCTTCGCTTCGATGAACGTCGGGCCCTCACCGCGCCGGGCCCGCTTGATCGCCTCTCCCGCGACCTCGTAAACGGCGAAGGCATCCGCTCCGTCCACCACATGGCCCGGAATGCCGAAGCCGTCGGCCCGCCTGCTCAGATCCACGACGCTCTGGGAGTAGGAGACCGGAGTGGACTCCGCCCAACCGTTGTTCTCGCACACGTATACGACCGGCAGCTTCCAGATCGAAGCGAGGTTCATCGATTCGTACAGGATGCCCTGCCCGGAGCCCCCGTCCCCGAAGAAGCTGACCGAGACGTTCGAAGTACCCTTGACCTGTTGCGCGAAGGCCCCGCCGGTGGCGAGGCCGATGCTCCCACCGACGATTGCATTGGCACCCAGCATCCCTCTCTCGAAGTCGGCGATGTGCATCGATCCGCCCCGGCCCTTGCACAGGCCGGTCTCGCGACCGTACAACTCGGCGAGCATCCCCGCGATCGAACATCCCTTGGCGAGGCTGTGCCCGTGGCCGCGATGGGTGCTGGCGATGAGGTCGCGGTCCGTCAGGTGGGCGCACACCCCGGCCGCCACCGCTTCGGCGCCGATGTAGGTGTGGACGAAGCCGGGCATGTCGCCCCGCTGGTACTCGAGCGTGACCCTCTCCTCGAACAGGCGGATCCTCGTCATCGTCTCGAACATGTCGAGCAGGGTGCGGTCCGCGATGGTCATGCGGGTGCTCCTCCCTCAACGAGGCTGCGGTATTCGGAATCGTTCACGGCGATCCAGCCGATCACCCTACCGATCGGATAGTCCTCTCCCACCGGGGCCCCATGATGCACGATCCCTGCAGCACCCGCCTCGATCTCCATCTCCACCTTGTTGGTCTCCATCAGGAACAGTGCCTCACCGGCCCGGACCGTAGCCCCCTCGTCGACCAGCCAGGCGATCAGATGGCAATCGTCCATGTAGATGCCGGTCTTGGGTATGAAGACCTCGTGGGCCATCAGCGGTCCGTCTGTGGATTGGCGGCGTGGCAGGTAGGGCACGCCGTGTTGTCTTGCGGACGGACCACTGGTTCTCTCCTCAGCCGGGGACTACCACTTGCTTGCCGCCGCCCGAGGCGACTCCGGCCCATGCCGAGGCGATTTCGGAGAGCGGGGTAGTGGTGACCGGAAGGGTCAGGTCCCCCGCGGTTGCCAGATCCACCATGGTCAGGTAGGTAGCGACTGTCTCGTCGCGCGGTATCCCGAAGTTGCTGTAACCCTTGATCGTCATCTGCCGCCCCCGGACCAACCCTGACACGACCGTGGCGGTTCCTCCCGCTGCGTCTCCGATGTGGACCACGCGGGCCCCCAGCCGGGTCGCGGTGAGCGCGGCCTCCAGGGGTGCACCCCACAACGCGTCGAAGACAACGTCGGCGCCGTCCCCGCATGCGGCCTGCAGGCGGCCGGCCAGATCGTCGCCTTCCAGGGACACCACGGCATCGGCCATTGCCTCCAGGGCCGCCAGCCGTTCAGGGTTGCGACCCACCGCTACTACCTTCGCCGCGCCGGCTATACGGGCCGCCTGGACCGCGATGCTCCCCGCCGCCCCGGTCGCTCCCAGCACGAGAGCGGTCTCGCCGGGTTGCAGCTTCGCTGTCCAAGTGATCGGAAGCCAACCGGCCAGCGCGGCCGTGCCGAGCGCTGCGGCGGTGGCGGCGTCCGCATCCTCTCCTATGTCGACCAGGGCGCTCTCGGGCGCATTGAAACGGTCGGCTGCGGTCCCGTCACGGACGACTCCGATGCCTCCTCCCATCACGAACACGCGGCGGCCATCGCCCTCGACCCGGCCCACCGCCTCGATAGCGGGCACGTAGGGCATCGGTGGATGACCGGCGTAGAACCCGCCGGATGCGATAGCCAGATCCACCGGATTCAGCGAGGCGGCCTCGAGCGCGACCGTCACCTCGCCTTCGGACGGATCCGGCAGTTGGCGTTCCTCCACGACGGGACTGGCACCCGCTTCGGTGATAAGGGCGGCTCTCATGATGTCGTTTCCTCCTTGGGCAGGTAGCGGTCAGCGTCGGCGAACACGTCGATTCCACGGTAGCCCCCGCGGATGCGGGTGATGTGCGTGACCCCGGCGGGGACGGTATAGGTGTCACCGCGACGGTAGGTGCGGGTCTCGCCTCCTATCGTCATCTCCATCTCCCCCTCGAGTACCACGCCCCACTGCGCTCCGTGGGCGTGTTCCGGTACTTCGACATCCCGGTCGATCTCGTAGAACATGGGCATGCAGTACTCGTTCGGAACGATGTGAGCCCGCATGTCGACCGGGCTGTCCGGCACGGGCAGTGCCTTTATGAAGTCCGGGAAGCCATCGCTCACGGAACTCTCCTTTCTTCCAGAGTCTCGGTGCGGTCGGGTCGCCTCCGCCGGATGGCACACCTCACAGAGTCGATATCAGTGCCGCGTAGGAGTCCAACGATCCGGCCCGCTCCTCGAACCGGTAAACCTGCGGGGTGTAGACGTGAGTCTTCTCGAACGGGTGCTTGGTTCTCGGTATCGAGGTCGGCCGCCACGGCGAGACCGGTCGGCCAGCTTTGAGGATGGTACGGATTCTTGCCCGGTCCTGCAGGATCGTGACGTTCTCGTCCGGGTTGCCCTCCACGACCAGCAGGTCGGCGTACTTGCCCGCGGTCAGGGTGCCGATCGATCCGGCATGCTGGGGCAGGGTGATGGCGCTGTTTCGTGTCATGGAGAGCAGCGCCTCGAAGTGGGACATGCCGAGGAGGTCGACGAAGAGTTCCATCTCCCTGGCGTGCCACTCCCCGTAAGGGGTCATGGCGAAGCCAGACTCCGAGCCCCCGACCAGCGTGGCGCCGTTCCGGTGTGCCTCACTGAGGATGGCCGCCGCGGCATCCAACTCGCGCTTGAACCGGTCCCGCAGGGGAGGGGAGAGGTCGGCCCGGTTGGCCTCGAGGGTGTTGACCAGCAGGGTCATGGCCGGGAGCAGGGGAATGTCCTTCTCGATGACCATCTGGAGCGTCGGGTGATCCATGTATGACGCATGCATTATCCAGTCGACGCCGGCCTTGGCCGCGTACTCGACCGATTGGCGGGAGCGGGCGTGGATGGTGACGGGACGCCCCAGCCGGTGCGCCTCGTCGACGGCCAACTCGAGTTCCTCGAGGCGGAAGGAGGCGTACTCGTCCGACGAGTTGCCGGACCCGGCGATCTTGATGACGTTCACTCCGTCCTTCACCTCGTTGCGGATCTCCTGGAGCAGTTCGTCCCGGTTGCGGACCAGCGCCCCGAACGACGACTCGGGAACCCCGATCCAGCTGGGGAAGCCATCCGAGATCCCCTGCTGCGTGGTGATCTGCTTGCCGGCGCACGCCATCCGCGGTCCCTGCACGAGGCCTGCCTCGATGGCGTCACGGACGGCGATCGCCACGGAGTACGGACCCCCCGGGTCGCAACTGGAGGTGACGCCTGCCATCAGCGCCTTCTCCGCGTCTACCGAGGCCCGGATCGCTCGATACTCCGCGGGGGTATAGATCGAAAGCTCCTCCTCCGAGGTCGCCTCACCGAAACTGATGTGCATGTGCCCGTCGACCAGTCCCGGCATCACCGTGGTACCGGTCGTGTCGACCTCTTCGTAGCCGTTCGCCAGGTACTCCTCGGGTACGGCGTCGGAGTCACCCACCCAGGCGATCCGGTCGTCCTCGACCACGACGCAACCTCGATCTATGACCGATTGGTCCTCGCAGGTCAGCACCCGACCCCCGTTGAAGCGGTACCCGGTCATGGCCTTACCTCCCCTTTCCTGATCAGAACGGGACGAGCGGGAAGTACTTGCCGCCGATCGGGTCGCCGATCTCGATACCCACCTCGTCGTCGGAGTAGTTGAACTCGTAGCGCCTGCTGCCGAACCACCGGGTGCCGTCGGCCACGAAGCGCACGACGATCGCCCGGCGGGGGATGGTCGAGACGTTCGGAAGCGAGGCGTGCCACGTTAAGCAGTGGTGCATGGAGACGGACCCGGCCGGAACGGTGATCGTCTCAACCGGTAGGCCCACCTCGGCAGGATCGTCGATCGGCCGCACGGTCGGGGGCCGCAGGTCTTCCAGGTAGGTGGAGCCCGTCCCGAAAGCGGCGGGCAGCGTCTCGCCCATGACATGGCTCCCCGGCACCATCTGCATGGCCCCGTTCTCGGCGGTCACGTCGTCGAGCGCCACCCACGCGGTGACGGCGTTCGGCTGGGCGAGAGGCCAGTAGGGATAGTCCTGGTGCCACTTGAGGCTGCCGCCCTTGCCCGGATCCTTGAACAGGGCGTTGTCCTCGAGGATGCGGACCTCTCGGGATCCCGTCAGCTGGGCCGCCCACCCGGCCAGGACCGGGTTGAACGAGACGATCCGGATGTCCTGGTCCCATGTCCACAGGTTGAAGAGGAACCCGACCGACTTTCCCGGTTCGGGAGGGAGCACGCTGTCCTCCGGCCAGATGGCGGGATCGAGCAGGTCCCATTCCTCGCCCTTCCCCCTTTGGAGCACGCGGGCCCTCTCCACCACGTCCCGCAACGTCTCGACCTGCTCCGTGGTGAAGACACGGCCGGGCCGCAGAAACCCCTTGTGGTGGAACTCCACAAGCTCGTCGGCGCTCAGCGCGCTCGTGCGCACCTCGTCAGTCACCGTCTGCATGCTTGACCTCCTTGCCGTCCTGGAACCACCTGAACAGTTGTTGTGGTGCTCATTCGATCACCTCTACGGATGACGTCTCCACGGTGCACAGCAGCGGCGGGTCCACCTCGGCCCCGGCGCCAACCGAGTATGGCAGTTCGCTTCCGGCTTCGACCCGGGGCACCGTGAACCCAACCTCGTGGTAGACCTCGCTGGAGAGGTCCAGCCACATCGCCACTAGCTCCAGCCGCACTCCCACGTCGGAGTCGTTCCGCAACATACCGCCCACCGATTCCGACGAGCACTGGGAGACGCTCGCCAGTACGAATGTCTCAACGTCGCGCTCGACGTCGGCGCGCGGTAGGTAACAGGATACTGCCAGCACCGAGAGCGCGACCAGGAGCGGCAGCCGCCCGCGCGCCAACGCCCGAGCCGTCACGATCCGCGCTGCTGCAGTTGCTGGTTGTAGTAGTCGGTATAGGACATCACTTCTACGCCCTGCTCCAGCGCGTACTCCATCACTCCACGCGCCCAGCCCGTCCCCGCCTCGTTGTAACGGATCATCGCCCACTCGTGGAAACAAGCACCGTAGACCAGGTCCTTCTCGACGATCTCGTCCACTCCCTGCTTGAGGACTTCGAGGAAGTCTGCGCCCCGGTCGATGCCGTACTCCTCGAACCAGAAACCGTCCAGCCAGTGCTGGAAGGGCAGTTCCAGGATGTTCGGGAATCCCTGTTCCCCGTACCAGAAGGGTTGGACGTCGAGTGGGGTGGGGTTGTCGTGCTCCGAGTTCCGGCCCCACGAGCTCACGAACTCGATGCCGACGTCTGCCAGCATCTGGAGTCGGTCGGGCCGGTCGGAGAGACCCAGGTAGTAACCGTGTGGGGTCCGCAGCCCGATACAGTCGACATCGAGGTGTTGCTTGAGCAGCGCGGATGTCGCCCCGAGTTCGTGGTAGAGGGCTTCGGTCGGCGACTGCGGGAACAGGCCTCCCCGCCAGGTGTCGTCCTTCAAGAGGATGTGGCTGTAGGTGTGCTGCTGGATGTCGATCAGGGGATTGCCGGCGGCCTCCTTGAGCGCGGGGAGGCAATGGAGCAGCGTACGACCGCACACGAACAGTGTGCCCGTGACGCCGAGGGCTTCGTGGTTGGCGGTGATGATGTCGACTCCTGCTTCGGTGGCGTCGTCGGGCAGCGAGCCGTAGAAGCTCTCCCCGCCGCCTCTCGCCAGGTTCTCACCGATGGCGTGGTATTCCGTGTCATAGCCCATCAACATCGTCGCCACGGTCCATGTCCTTTCCTTGGGTGGAAGCATCTCTGCCGGCATGGTGGTCGATGCCGAAACTAGCCGGTAGCCGACGGCTCGCCAACTGTTCTTACCGTTCTCAAGCGTCCTTCCGGACCACCGCGCGCACTGGTCACACGAGCGTGCCCAGGAGGGCGCTGAACAAGCTGCGTAGCCGGCGTATCAGGATTCTCCGGGCTGGCAGGAGCCGGCGCCGCGTCCGGCTCATCGGTGGTGGAGGCTAACCCCGCCGATCACGGGAATGTCAGTATCCCCATCGGCCAACTTCAGAGCGGCCCACCCGACCAACACGCTATGAAGAACGGATAGCGCCTCGACTTCGGTATCCCCGTAGCTCCACGCGCCCGGCGCTTCAGCCACCTCGGCGTAAAACCCGTCCGGGGCTCCCATCGGTTCAATCACGGCTTGGGCGGCAGCAACTGTAGCCCACTTCTCGATCCAGCCCGGTGGTGTTGGGGTCTCCCGATCCATCAGGCCTCCGCTCCGTGGCCCATGCCTGAAAACCCTTCCGGTCGCTCGGAAACCAATGATACGGACTTGTGATAACTATAGTTAGCTGTTGCGCACTGATATTGATATCTGTGCTGCTCATATCAACGGTCGGCGTAGTTGGGCGAGCCGTTGTCGTCGCCTTCGAGCCTGCTCTACGTATCCGTATGGCGGGCGGTGTCGAGGTCTCCGAGCGCCACGCCGGTGATCATGTCGACGAGATGGCGGGGGGTGATGCCCTCCATGCTCTCGAGTTCGCCGATCTTCATGCCGTGGCGGAGCACGATCACCCGATCGCAGACTTTGATGACATCGTGCATGTTGTGGCTGACGAGGAGGACTGCCACTCCTTGCTTCTTGAGTCGCTCGATCAGGTCCAGCACCAGGCGGGTCTGCTCGACACCGAGAGCGGCGGTCGGTTCGTCGAGGACCACGATGTGGTTTCCCCATGCCACCGCCCGGCCGACCGCCACCGCTTGGCGTTGACCACCCGACAGCTTGTCGACAGGTTGGCGGACCGAGGGGATCTCGATGCTCAGCCGGTCGAGGATCTGCCTGGACTCCCTGTACATGCGGCGGCGGTCGAGCCATCCCAGCCAGCCGAAGATTCCCCACCGGAACGTGTGCTCCCGGTTCAGGAAGAGGTTGGTCGCTACGTCGAGCGTGTCCACCAGCGACAGATCCTGGTGGACGGTCTCGACGCCGAGGCGGTGGGCGGCCTGAGGGCTCTCGATGGACACGACGGAACCGTTGATGAGTATCTCTCCCGAGTCCGGCGTGAGGCCGCCCGAGATGCAGTTCACCACCGTGGTCTTGCCGGCGCCGTTGTCCCCGAGGAGCCCCAGCACTTCGCCGCGCCGGATCTCGAAGGTCACCTTCCTCGCGGCGCGGACTGCCCCGAACGACTTCGACAATGAACGGACCTCGAGTGCAACCGACCCGTTGGATCGGTCGGATACCGTCACATCGGAACCGAGAGCGGGTGGATCCTGGGCTACAACCATCGCATACTTGCCTGTCCGGAGGTCGTCTTGGGGACATCAAAACCCCGTGCAAAGGGTTCGCTCGAATCCTACGACTCTCCGGCAAGGTGACCTGCCAACAGGCGAACCCCGCAAGATCCGTTCTCGAATACCCCCCTAAAGTATATCCCTCCTCACGAAAGGAGCTCCGAGTGCCCGAATACGTCGTACGCGCCGATACCACGCCCCCGTCCGACCTCTCGGGAACGGCCTTCAGCCATCTGGATGTGAGGTGGCTGGTGAGCGACGAGCGCAACGGTGCCGAACTAACCGGAGTGGGCCAGACCATCTATCCCCCGCACGGAGGAACCCACGAGATCCACCTTCATCCGAACGCGGAGGAGGTGGTGATCGTCCAGTCCGGCCGCGGTCGCCACCTTGTGGGGGATGAGTGGTACGACATCGGACCGGGCGACATCATCTTCATTCCCCGCAACACCCTTCACGGCGCCGAGTCGGTCGGAGCCGAGGAACTGATTATCTATTGGGTCCTGGGTGGGGCGGGAAGCCTCGAAGAAGCCGGCTACGTACCGGCCATCGCCCTCTAGCACACATGGCTCTCTGGCAATACCCGGTCTCGGAGTTGGTCGACGCCTACAGGAGCGGGACGGCTTCACCTGTCGAAGTCGTCGAGTCCTCCTTGCAGCGGATAGCGCGTATCGACTCGTCCATCGGAGCATTCCGTGAGGTTTTCCACGACCGCGCCTTGAAGGAGGCGCGGCGGCGCAGCGACGAACTCGCCAGGGGAGAGTGGAGGGGTCCGCTCCACGGCATTCCGGTCGGCATCAAGGAACTCTTCGACGTGGAAGGCGCGGTGGGATGCTACGGGTCCACCATCCTTCTGGACCGGATCGCACCCTCCGATGCGGCCGCGGTGGCACGCTGGAGGCAGGCCGGCGCCATCGTGATCGGCACCACGCGCTCCCATGAGTTCGGCTGGGGGATCACCACCCAGCATGCGAAGCTCGGCAGTACCCTGAACCCCTGGGACACCGGCCGCGTACCGGGAGGATCGAGCGGGGGGACCGCGGCGGCGCTTGCCGCGGGCATGGTGCCGCTGGCGCTCGGGAGCGACACCGGTGGTTCGATCCGCATCCCCGCCTGCTTCTGCGGTGTCGCGGGGATCAAACCGACCTACGGCCGGGTCGCCAAGCGCGGAGCCGTGTCGCTCGCTCCCTCCTTGGACCACCCGGGGCCGCTCGCCCGAACGGTTCCGGATCTGGCGATCGGTCTGGCGGCCATGGCCGGATACGACGCGTCCGACCCGAGCACGCTGCCCGTCCGGCCTCCTTCGGACACCGTTACGCCGTCGCTGGCCGGCGTGCGGGTAGGGGTGGTTGCCGACTTCCACCTCCGCGCCCTCCGGAAGGATCACCAGGCCCGCTTCGATGCAGCCGTCGACGCCATGTCGGACGCGGGCGCCTTGCTAGTCGATCTCGATTTCCCTTGGGCGGAGGAGATCCGGCCGACCTTCGCGACGATCCAGATGGCCGAGGCCTACCACGTCCATTCGTCGGTTATGGGCATCTTCCCCGAGCGGGCTTCCGAATACGGAGCCGATGTGAGGGGACGGCTCGAGATGTCGGCCGAGGTCACCCTGTCCGACTACCTGTCGGCTCGCGCGAGCACGCGGGTTCTCCGGCACCGCTTCGCCCGTCTCTTCGACGAGGTCGACGTTGTGTTGACCCCGATCACGGCCGGCGGACCGTCCACGACATCCGAACCGGACGTCTCGTCCGACGCCGCCGGGGAGGCGCCGTTCCGCGATGTCGTGATGGACTACACCGTCGCCCAGGACCTGTTCGGACTGCCCGTATGCGCGGTACCCAACGGTCTGGACAGCGACGGGCTTCCTCTGGGAGTTCAACTAACCGGGCAAACCCTGTCCGAGAACGCGGTGATGGATGCTGCAGCCGGAGCGGCCGCGGTCCTTCCGGACACAGGGTTCTCGCCGGCAGCCGGCTTGTAACATGCAGGCCCCCTACCAGGAGCCCTTTTGGCATTAGCGAATCTGAGCACGGGCGTGGAGATCTATTACGAGTGGCACGGCGCCGCCGATGGTCCGCCGGTGGTCTTCGTACGCGGAACCGGAGCCGACGGCTCCCGGTGGATGCCCCAGGTCGAGGATTACAAGGATCGGTACCGATGCCTGATCTTCGACAATCGTGGATCAGGGCGGAGTTCCGCGCCACCCGGTCCGTATTCCGTCCCGATGATGGTCGATGACACCATCGCTCTGATGGATCACCTCGGGATCGACACCTGCCACCTGTCCGGGATGTCGCTGGGCGGTGCTGTCTCCTTGAGGCTGGCGATCGACTTTCCCCAACGCGTGACGACCCTGCAACTCCATGGCGCCTGGGCCAAGACCCACGGCTACGCCAGGATGTACCTGTCGCTGCTCAAACGGTTCCTCGAGGAAGGTGGCCTCGACTTCTACTACGAGGCCGCGCTGCTCTACCTGTTCCCGCCCGACTTCCTGACGGAGCATTACGACTCTGCTCTCGAGATCCTTGCCAGGATGAAGGCCAACTCGTCACCTATCGACGGTCTCGCCGGGCAGATCGAGGCGAACCTGACGCACGACGAAGCGGACCGGCTGTCACTCGTCAGGGCGCCAACGCTCGTTACCGTCGGAGAACTCGACATGTGCCTTCCGCCGTTCTTCAGCCGCGAGCTTGCCGATGGGATTCCCGACGCCGAGTTGATTGTGTTCCCCGGTGGCTCGCACCTGTTCGGCATGCAGGATCCGGGGACCTTCAACCGCGCGACGCTCGACTGGCTGGCCAGGCACCGGGGAGAAGCCGCATCGGGTTGACAACACCCACGTAGTCCCACCGGCAACGGTCCCGCTTCGCGCTTCGTCCAGCGGAGGGGGAACGAGGGTCCCGGAAGGGTGTTGCGAGTCGCCCGGATGGCCCGAGGCTCGCTCGATCGAGTCTCAGGTGTTCTTGGACTATGAGGTCATGGGTAGTGAGGTAGCGGGCGAGCCTCATGCCGGAGTAATCGCCAAGAACTCCCCTGCCGGCGTGCAGCAGGGGCACATCCCCGGGTTCCCTGAGTGCCGAGGGCTTGGGGGGTGGACCTGCGGGCGCCTGTTCTCGAATATACTTCCTTGCGGCTGCCAGACGCCACGGACGCCACGGACGCCACGGACGGCAGGAACCGTTCCTCCTGCGGGTCGTGTCCATCGGCAAGTGGGCAGAGTCCTTCCGGAGGAGCCCGTTTGCAAGAACAACGCATTCGCGTGCTGGCCATACCGGGCAGCCTCAGGAGGGCCTCTTACAACAGGAAGCTCCTCGACGCTACAAGGCAGCTGGCCCGGGACCCTGTCGATATCGATATCTACGAAGATGGACAGCACATACCGCTGTTCAACGAGGACTTCGAGGGCGATCTGACCCCGCAGCCGGTACTGGAGCTCCGAAGCCGGATCCGCTCTGCCGACGCGGTCCTCATCGCATCACCGGAGTACAACTCGAGCATTACGGGTGTGTTGAAGAACCTGATCGACTGGGCATCCCGCCCTTACGGCCAGTCCGCATTCGCGGGCAAGCCGGTGTCGGTGGTCGGCGCGAGCCCGTCCCGCTTCGGAGCTCTACGGTCCCAGGAAACCGCGATCGCGGTTCTCGGCAGTGCCGGAGCGAGGGTGGTCGGAGGTCCGCACCCGGTCGAGCGAGTGTTCGCGCTGGTCGACCCGGACGGCCGCATCGGCGACGGCGCAACCCTCGAGATGCTTCAGGGGGTGTTGACAAAGCTGGTTGGCGCCGCCGCGGCTTCCCCCGTGGCAGGTTCTTGACGGGGTCGGTGCCGGCGAGCCCAGAACGCGAAGGCGAGGTTCAGCATTCCGAATCCGGCGTAGGCCACGGCGAGCGGTGTAACCGATCCCGCGATTGCCCGGTCTACGAAGCTGGCCAGCACCGCTCCGCCTCCCATTGTTACCGTGCCGATTACAGCAGCCGCCGTCCCGGCCAGTTCACCCATCGGCTCCATCGCCCGAGCTTGGATAAGGGGATTGATGAGCGTCCGCAGGGAGTTGATCACCGTAATCAGAGCGAACCAGACGAGGAACGCCGGCCGCCCGCCCGCCTGCCACGACCAGATTGCTACGGCCACGGACAGCACCACCATCGACGGCAGAGCCAGGACGATCACCCGTTCGGCTCCGACCTTCTTCACGCCCCGGCTCCCGACGAAGACAACCACACCCATCATCAGGCTCATCCCGGCGAAGTAGTAGGCGAACTGGTCTCCCCGACCGTAGACATCGTCGAAGAGGAGCTGGATACTTCCTAGGAAAGCAGCGAAGGAGCCGTAGTCGAACATGACCGCCAGCGCAGACCCGGTGGTCACCTTGCTGCTGAACACCGCGGCGACCGCTTCACGGGTCCGGGCGAGAGTGAGGGGGCGGCGCCGGTCCGCTTCGAGAGATTCCGGGAGCCGGATGAGCCACACAACCAGCACCAGCGTCACGGCCGTCGGAGCAGCCATGACCCAACGCCACGAGCCCAGGCTCAGCACTGCGTGCCCGATCAGCGGTGCGACCGCGGGGACGATCATGAATATCGACGCGACGACGGCCAGGACGCGGGCGAGCCGATCCCCGGAGTACAGGTCGCGGCCGATGGCCAGGGTGAGGGCGCGAGGTCCGGCGGCGCCAACGCCCCAGACGAAGCGGCTGGCCAGCAGGGTGCCGAAACTCGGCGCGAACGCCGCGCCCAAGGCGCCGAGAGTGTAGAGGCAGAAGCCTGCGTAGAGCACAGGTTTGCGGCCGTACCGATCGGAGAACGGGCCGTATATCACCTGGGCGCCGGCAAGGCCCAGAAAGTAGAGGGTGACCGTGAGGGCCACCCGGGGCGAATCGGGAGAGAGACCGAACCCGCCCCGGATGTCGGTGAAGGCGGGAAGCGCTATGTCGATCCCCAGGGCGGAAGTGGCACTTATGGCGGCCAGCATGGCGATGAGTTCCCACTTGCGAGGGGTCCGTCGTCGCGTTCCGCCGCGGGTCTTCATGAACGGTGGGCCTGGACGGGGAGGTCAGCCCCGGATCGGAGGACACGGCATGTCAAACGGCCGAGGCGCCAGGGCGAGGTCGCCGGCTGCGCGCGAGGCCGGAGGCGGCCTGAGTCCGGTGCGATCGCTACCCCTCGCCGAGGATCTTCCTGGTCGCCCGATACTTTCGTGGGGGGTTCCTCAGCGAAGAAGGGTAACGCCCACGAGCGGGACGACGATGAACATCCCCATCACATAGGCCACAGCTAGCAAGCGCCGCTCGACCGCCACCCTGGCGAGGGTCTCTGCCGCACGGATCGGGATCTCTCGAAGGGCTGTGATCGGGTAGAGCAGCACGATCCCGCCGATGTTGAACAGCGTGTGGACCAGAGCGATGGTGAGCGCTTCAGGCCGGCTGGTCGCCAGCGCGGCCAGCAGTGCCGTGATGGTCGTGCCGACGTTGGCGCCGAGGGTGACCGGGTATGCATTCCGCAGCGAAAGGACTCCGGCGGCGCACAGCGGGATCAGCATCGACGTGGTGATGCTCGATGACTGCACCGAGATCGTGATCGCCACTCCCACCAGCAGGGCGACCAGGCCGATGCCCCTCCCGAGAGCCTTGTTGAGAGATCGCTCGACGCGTTCGGCCACAAGCCGACGCATGTTCTTGGTCACGAACGCAAGTGCGAGCAACACCGTCATGATTCCGCAGACGACGAGCACCGCACCGAGCGCGTTGCCGCCTACGCCGAGTCCATCCCACAGACCTTCGAGCCAGCCGACCGGTTCCTTCACCCACGCCTTGACCGGGCTCTTCCACTCGGAACCGGCAGAGCCGACCAGGGGCTCGCTGATCCGTCCGGCCAGGTTCGAGATGGCGCCGGTGACCAACTCCAGCGGAAGCAGGACCGCGACGATCACCACGTTGAAGAAGTCGTGCACCGTCGCCGCCGCGAAGGCTCGCTGGAACTCGAACGACCGCCTTACATGGGCGAGCGATACGAGCGTGTTGGTAACCGTGGTGCCGATGTTTGCTCCCATCACCATCGGTACGGCATATTCGAAGCCCAGCACACCAGAAGCCACAAGGCCGACCATGACCGATGTGCTGGCCGACGATGACTGCACCAGCACCGTGCCGAGGATTCCGACGAACAGCCCGGCGAGCGGCTTCCTGACACTCGAGAAGAGAGTCTCTTGGACGTTGCTCCCCAGGTGGCCTATACCGGACTCGAGTGACGAGATGCCCACGAGGAACATGTAGATCAGACCCACCACCAGGCTCGTTCTCACCAGAGGGGACATCGATCGATCCACCGTGGGGGTGGGGATCGTCATCTCTTGGGGGTTGTCATTGGGTGGGGATCGTCATGTAAGGGGCCGTCTTAGGTCTGCGCAGGGTGATTGTACGCAGGTGATGCCTGCCATCGACCCGGTGACCCGCAGGAGGTTGGACTTCAGGATCTCCATTGAAGACTGCGAGTGGCGGTTGGCCACTCAGTCGACGGGGATACGCAGGCTCTTGGGCGCCGATGATCGCGGTTATGCCCAGCACTCCACGTACAACGCCGGGAGGGGCTTATAGAGCCCGGGTGCCGTCCATCGACGACCGGCCCCGGGTAACCGGTTCCCCGCCTGCCGGGGTGCGGGCCCTTGGGTTATGATGACCTATTCCTCGGACGGAGTAGGAGGATCCATGTCACGTAGAAACCGGGTGGCCCGCCCCCTTGGGCAACCGCGCCGAAGTTGGAGATTCTTTGCGTTGCTGGCGGCCCTTTCGCTCGTCGCATTCGCTTGCGGTGATGGCGGCGAGAGCGACGCAGCGGAGGCCGAAGCGGCCGCCGCCCAGGCACAGGCTGCTGCGGCTCAGGCTGAAGCAGAGGCTGCTCAGGCTGACGCAGAGGCGGCTGCCGCGGCGTTGGCCCAGGCCCAAGCCGATCTGGAGGCAGCGCAGTCATCTGCCGCCGAAGCGATGGAGGGGGATGAGGCTTCCCAGGCGGCTCTTGCTGATGCGGAGGCTGCTCTTGCCGAGGCCAAGCAGATGATCGAAGAGGCGATGGAGCCTGAGGTCAGGGGCACGATCGCGTTCAGCTATGGCAATGAGAGTTCCGGCATCTATCCGATCGTCGCCGACCCGGCGAGGCTGGAGGCCGAGAGGCGTGGCTACGAGTGGGTCGAAGGTTCGGCGAACGGCGACTGCGAGAAGCAGGTTCAGGACATCGAGGGCTTCGTGGCCGCCGGTGTCGATGCCATCGTGTTCCTGCCACTTTGTGGAATCGATCCCTATCTGCCGGTGGTGCAGTCGGCCAAGGACGCCGGCATCGTGATCGTCGGTTACTCGACGGCCATCCCCGGCGGCGACTCGTCGATCGTCTACGCGAACATCGCGGGAGCCCGTGCGGTGGCGGCCGAAGCTCTTCGCTGGTTGGAAGAGGACTTCACCGGTGATCCGGAGACCTTCTCCTGGGCACTATTCACTTTCGATCAGTGTGGCACGGCATGCACGGACCGCACCGACCCGATCCGCCAGATCATCACCGAAGCGACCGGCGTCGCGCCCCTCGAGGCGGAGTCTGTTGCCGAGGGAAGCGGGCTCGAAGCTACGGAGACTTTCCTGCAAGCCGACCCGGGCCTCAACATGGTCATCGGGATCAACGACGCCGGAGCTCTCGGCGCTTACCAGGCGTTCGTGGGCCAGATCGAGTCGGAAGGCCGGGATCCGGGCGAGATCTTCGTTGGAGGAATGGACGGGCAGAACGAAGCCCTCGAGTTGCTCGCCGGAGCCGACGAATACGGTATCTACCGTGTGTCAGGCGCTTTGATCCTCGACCAGTTGGGCAAGGCGGTAGCCGACCTGCCGGCGAATATCCTCGAAGGGCAGCCGCCCACGAGTCTCGTCCTCAACTACGTGGCCATTACGCCGGGTATGCCGGACTTCGCACAGCAGGTGCTGGACAACTACGCAGAGTTCCTCAGCTAGAGAGCAACAGATCCGGACAGTGAGGCGGCCGACAAGTAGTGCCCGAGTGGCCACATGTCGGCCGCCTTCCTTGACCGGTGCGCGGATGGATGCTTTGACTGGGGAGACACCGATGACGCCGGCTGCAGGAAACCCCCATGATGAGCACGGATGTTCCGACCGGAAGCGGATACAGGCATCGACTGGTGCTGTCGAGGCCGCCTTTCCGCGCACCCTCTCATTGTTATGACCATCGCTACCGGAACGAGGTTTGATGCCCGGACTTGAAACCGCGGGTCTCCGTTCGAGAGCCGCTTCCCTACTGGGAGGCAACCAGCAGGAGATCGCCGGAACCTGGGCCAAGATCCTCCGCAACGGGATCGTCGGGGCGTTGGTTGTGGAGGTCGTCTTCTTCGCCATTTTCTCCGACCGGTTCTTCACGGTGTCGAACTTCCGCTTGGTTCTGTTGCAGACAGCAGTCATCGCCACGCTGGCCATACCGAGCGCTCTGCTCCTGATGGCGGGCTACGTCGACTTCGCGATCGGCTCGATCACGGGCCTGTGCGCGGTTCTCCTCGGCAAACTCCTGGGAGTCATGGGGATCTTGCCGGCCCTGATCATCGTGGTGTTGATCGGCCTGGCGGTCGGCGCCGCGCAGGGAATACTCTCCGCCCCGCTGGGACTGTCCCCGATCGTGGTCACGTTGGGTTTCTTCACAGGCGTCCGCGGGCTGGTGTTCGTGGTGAGTGAAGGACGGACGGCTTCGGGATTCGGCGACACCTTCGCCATCATCGGTCGAGGTCGGGTGCGGTGGTTGGAGATACCCGTCCCGGTCGCCATTGCCGCCGTGACCGTTCTGCTCGGCGCGATCTTCCTCTACAAGACGAGATGGGGTCGCTACGTGGTGGCAATCGGCGTCAACGCGAGGGCAGCTTTCAGGGCGGGGATCCGAATCAACGCCATTCCCGTCTACCTGTACATGGCGACCGGAGCCGGCAGCGCAGTGGGGGCGATGATCCTCGTCTCGAGGCTCGATGCGGCACCTCCGCTCACCGGCGATGGGCTCGAGTTGAACGTTCTCAGCGCGGTCCTCCTCGGCGGCGTGGCTTTCGGAGGCGGGCGGGGCTCGCTGATCGGTGTGATAGCCGGCGTCCTGTTCGTCGGGCTTCTCAACAACGGTCTTCTCCTGTTCGGTGTGGCCCCGTTCTGGTTCCGCGTGAGTGCAGGGGCAGCCCTCGTGGTGGCGGCCGGTCTCGATGGAGTCGGGCGCCGGCTCGAAGGGCGTAGCACAGGAGGCTTGGGCGCGCTCGGCCGATCCGGCCTGTAGGAAGGTGCTGAAGAACGACGATTGCTCGGGCCTGCCGCCCGCCGATCCAGGAGGCA
>MKWU01000588.1_pt1 | contig 68488 bp, 62 predicted proteins | sample 809101 | NCBI WGS metagenome assembly MKWU01 (sample SAMN05860141, study PRJNA318959) | sponge metagenome | host: Aplysina aerophoba | place: Slovenia: Piran, Adriatic Sea, Gulf of Piran | collected 2013-05-07
GCCGCCGAGCCGCCCTCGGTGGAGTTGGCGGTAACTCCCGCCGTTCCGCTCGGCGCGCTGACGGTGAGCGGCGAAGGCGCCGTCACGGCCGGCGCGGCGGGTGCCCTACCCACGCTCGCCCTGCAGGTGCGCGCGCGCCCGGGTTCGGTGTCGGTCAGGTGGCGCGGAGCGCGCGGCGGCGACACGCTGCAGGTGCGTGCCGCCGCCGAGGCATCTGCGGTCGCCGTGGAGGCCGGGTGGCGGGTAGCAAACGAGGAGATCACGACCCAGTTGGCGGTCGAGGTGCGGCTGTCGCGGGGCCGGCTGCGGATCGCCGCCGCCGGGCTTGGCGAACCGATGCCGGACGGTCCGCGGCTCACCGTGACCATGTCGGTCGAGTCCTGAGTGTGCACCGCGGCCGGTCTGGTCTCGGTTCGATTTGAACCGGGCCGGCGGGTCGGTGTACGTTCCACCTGACAAGCCGATGACCGATTCCGCCAAGCCACCGGGAAGATTCGAGATCTTCAACACGCTCGGCCGCGCCGTGCAGCAGTTCGTGCCGCGCACCGAGGGCGTGGTCCAACTGTACGCCTGCGGGCCCACCGTTTACGATTACGCGACCATCGGTAATTTTCGCACCTTCATCCTCGTCGACGTGCTGCGCCGCACCCTCGACGCCCTCGGCTACCAGGTGCGCCACGTGATGAACATCACCGATGTCGGACACCTCGCCAGCGATGCCGACGAAGGCGAGGACAAGATGCTCGCCGGCGCGCGCCGCGAAGGGCGGACGGTGTGGGACATCGCGCAGTTCTACACCGACCGGTTCTTTGCCGACGCGGACGCGCTGAACATCCTGCGGCCCGACGTGGTGGCCAAGGCAACCGACCACATTGACGACATGATCGCGCTGATTCGGCGTCTCGAAGCGCACGGGTTCACCTATGTCGCCGGCGGCAACGTGTTCTTCGACGTCGCCCGGTTCTCCCGCTACGGCGAGCTGGCGCTGCTTGATCGCCAGCAGCTGCAGGCCGGCGCCCGCATCAGCGTCGACCGCAGCAAGCGCAATCCGGAAGACTTCGGCCTGTGGTTTACCCGTTCCAAGTTCGAAGATCAGGCGATGATCTGGGACTCGCCGTGGGGACGGGGCTACCCGGGATGGCACATTGAGTGCAGTGCCATGGCAATGCGCTACCTGGCCGAGCAATTCGACATCCACTGCGGCGGCATCGACCTGATTCCAGTGCACCACACCAACGAAATCGCGCAGGCGGAGGCCGCCCTCGGGATCGAGGCCAATGATCCGCAACGCTGGGTGAACTACTGGTGCCACGGCGAATTCCTGCTGGTCAACGGCGCCAAGATGTCCAAGTCGAAGGGTAACTGGGTCACCATCGGCCAGCTCCAGGAAGACGGCTACGATGCGCTTGACTACCGCTACTTCGTCCTGGGCGCGCACTACCGGGCACATCAGAACTTCACCATGCGCGCGCTGGACGCGGCACGCGCCGCCCGCGCCGGCCTGGTGAGCCGGGTGGCGGCACTGGCGCGGGCGGCCGGCATCGACGCCCCGGGCGCGGTGGCGGACGGCGGCCATGCCCACCCGGCCGCGAACGAGGCGTTGGCCCACGCGGCACACGACCTGGCGATGCCGCGCGTGCTGGCCCGGCTCTGGCAGCTGGTCAAGAGCGATTCCGACGATCCCGAGTGCACCTTGCGGGCCGTCGCGGCGATCGATAGAGTGCTGGGCTTGAAGCTGTTGCAATCGGCCGCGTCGGCGTTGGCGGACGACACGCGGTCCGATCCCGATGTGGACGCTTTGGTACGCGAGAGGGACGAGGCGCGCCGCCGCCGCGACTTCGCGCGCGCCGACGCGATTCGTACGCAACTCGCCGCACAGGGTATCGAGTTGCGCGACGCGGCTACCGGCACCGTTTGGCAACGCGCCGCCGCGCTGCCGGAGCGAGATCGGTAGCGGCAGAGGTGTAACCTCCGGGCTTGTGGGTTGTTTTCTACAGTGCGGTCAAAATCTGAACGGTGGTGGCGAGACAGCGATTTCGGCGGGATCTACCGCGAACTGTTTCCGTTGATATTTCGGGTGGCGTTCCGGATTGCCGGTGAACGCGGCCTCGCGGAAGATCTTGCTCATGAGGCGTTTCTGCGCCTCTTGAATCGTGATGCGCCCCTGCCGAGCATTGATGAAACGAAGTATTGGTTGCTGCGGGTGGTACGCAACCTGTCGCTGAACCACGAGAAGCGCCGTGCCCGCGAACGGCGGGCCGTGGGACGGCTCGAGCAGGAAGGCCCCAGGCTCGCAGTGCCCGCCGATACTCCGCTAATGCAGGCCGCCGCAAGAGATGCAGTACAAGAGGCACTGAACGAATTGCCACACAACATGCGCAGCGCGATCGTGCTACGGGAATACGCCGGTATGAACTACCGCGACATCGCCTCGGTGCTCGGCATCAGCGAGGGCAACGTGAAGGTGCGCCTGCACCGGGCGCGCAGGCAGCTCGCGCGGCTGCTTTCCGACGGGGTACCCCATGTGTCCTGAAAGAGCTCTGCTGTCTCCCTACGTCGACAACGAGATCGGTCCCGCCGGCGCGCGCCGCGTGGAGCTTCACGTTGCCGAGTGCCGCTCCTGCCGCGAGCAGTTGCGCGCCTACCAGACGGTGAGCCATGCCTTGTTGGAGAGCCGCGAGCCTGACGTCAGCGCCGCCGGCGACCGGATCTGGCGGCGCCTCGATACGATGCGCGGGGCCCTGCGCGGGCAGGCGTCGTTCTGGACCCGCGGCGTACGCGTGCCGGCCCCGGTGGCAGTCGCGTTGATGGCGGGCGTTACGCTGTTCCTTACCAGCGTGGCGATGTGGTCGCGGGTCAATGACGCGCGCCTGGAACTGCCGGCGTTCGGCGCCGCTGCCGTCGGCGCCGCCGCGGTCGGCGTGATCGCGGCGTCCGCGCAGCCGGTGCAATGGCTCGAGCAGGGAGCGATCGTCATCCAGTTGCCGGACGAACCGCAGTTCATCCAGCGCGGCATGCCGACCATTCTGCGCGAAGCCGAGTTGACCACGGTGTCCGCACGCCCGGCGGCACTTCCCTGACCACGGCAGACCGGCCATGACGGTGGGCCTCACGCGGACAGCTCGACGGTTTCGCAGCCCGGTAACGGCCCTGCTGATCGTTTCCGCGGCAGGGCTCGCCGGCGCCCAGGCGCCTCCCCAGAGCATGATCGAGAGCGCGTTGCGCTCGGTGCGCGATGACCAGCTCGAAATCAAGGTAGGCCTTTCGCTCACCCAGACCGAGCCGTTCACCAACTGGAATACGCAGCAGTCGGAACTCACCATCCCGGGCCGGGCGGTAAACGTCGAGGTCAACGGCAGCAATCTGCGTATTCGCGCCGTGTTCACCCCCTACCTTGGCGAGGATGGCGAGCTCGAGCTGGTGGCGCAGGGCCAGGTGTGGCTGGACGACGGCCCCGAGGCTCCAACCCGCTACGTGGCGACCTACCGCAGCGTGCCCCTGTCGCTTGGCGAGAAGCTGCTGTTCTTCCCGCTCGGGGTCGCCGAGGGGGTGGCCGACGAAGTCACCCTGAAGCTGGAGGTGGAGATTGTCCGCTACGAGCCGGAGCGCTCCAAGGTGGCCACCACTGGACCCTAGCGGCCGCGCCGCGATCCGCGGACAGCGCTGAGCTACCCGGTCTCGAGATGTTCAGATCGCTGTCACCGCGCGGGCGGGCCCTGGTTCCGGCGGCGGCGTTCGCCGTTCTGCTGGCCGTGCTGCTGCTCGGTTCCTACAGCCGCCCACCGGTAATCGAGGCCGCCGACCCGCGCATCGGGCACGGCGGCGATGTCCTGATCGTGACCGGGCGCGGCTTCGGGGAGGAGCGGGACGGCGGGCAGGTGCTGATCGCGGGCGTCGCGCCGACCAGCGATGCGTATCTGGAGTGGAGCGGCGAACGGATCAGCATGCGCGTGCCCCAGGAGGTGCGATCCGGATTCGTGTACGTGGTAGCCGGGGGCCGGCGCAGCAATGGCGTTCTGTTTGCCAATCGCGACAATCTGCCGCGCGTGGGTTCGGCGCTCACCGATCCGGGCCAGCCGGTGGTGGTCAATGTCGACCGGCAGCGCGGCGCGGTCGGTGAACCGGTGGTAATCACCGGCCGCAACTTCGGCCCCCAGCGCGGCTCTTCGGCGGTGCTGTTCACCTGGCTGTCGGCCGATCCGCTGGCGGCGGGAGCGGGTACCGCGGAGTTCGTCGCAGCCGATGCGCACGACATGGACTACGAGGGCTGGTCCGATTCCGAGATCCGGGTGCGGGTCCCGGATGGCGCCGCGACCGGAAACCTCCTGGTGCGGACCGAACAGGGGTTCAGCAACCAGGTGTTCTTCGAAATCGACTCCGCCGTGGGCAGCAAGCGCTACACCGGCCGACGCACCTATTCGGTGAGCATGAGCCTGTCGATCGCCAATATCCGAGCCACCGGGCCCAATGAACTGTATCTGTGGATGCCGAAGGTGTGGCAGGCGCCGGCGCAGCGCAACGTGCGGCTGGTCACCCGCGAGCCCGACCCGCTGTACGAGGATGTCGCCGGCGCGGCGGTGTTTCATTTGCGCAACCTGGTCCCGGGCGGCGTGTACCCCGTGATGCAGCAGTTCATCTTCGAACGCTACGCCGTGGAGACGGCGATCGCGGAGGATCAGGTGGAGCCGTATGACCGGCACTCGCGCGCGTACCGTGCGTTCACCGAACCGGAACCGCTCATTGCCGCGGACGACGAGCGGATTACTGCCCTGGCCGAACGCCTGACCCGTGGCCAGCGCAACCCGTGGCGCCGTGCCCGCCAGTTATACGACGGGTTGCTGCGCCGGGTCACGTTCGCAGGCCAGCGCGCCGCCGAGCCGCTGGCCGCGCTGACCGCCGGCACCGGCGACGCCTACGACTTCGCCATGCTGTACACCGCCCTGTTGCGCGCGGCAGAGGTCCCGGCGCGTCCGGTGGCGGGTTACCTGGTGCAAGCGCCGGATCGCCTGCGCGCCCACTACTGGACCGAACTTTACCTGCACCGGTTCGGATGGGTACCGGTAGATCCAGCTCTCGGGTCGGGAGCCGACCTGGTGCCGGACATCCCCGAGCGGGATGTGGCGGCGTACTACTTCGGCAACCTGGACAATCGCCACCTGACCCTGTCCAAGGGAGTGGTGGCGACCGGCAAGCTGGCTCCGCGCGGCAGAACCGTGCACCGTCCTGATCTGGGCACGCTGCAGATGCACCATGAAGAGGTGGTCGGCGACCTGGCGTCCTACACCGCGCGCTGGAGCGGGCTGACCATTCTCGGCGTGTACTGACCCGGCTCGACACGGCGGGACGTGGCATGACACCATCGGCGCCGCATGGCGAGCTGCGAGATCACCGCCCTGGCCCTGGACATGGACGGCACGCTGTTGACCAGCAATAAGCGGGTTACGGACGACACCAGGGTTACCCTGCGCGCGCTGCTGGAGCGCGGCCTGAGCATCTTTGCGGTGACCGGCAAGGCGCCGGGGATTACCGCGCGCTGCCTGGCGCCGCTGCGCCTGCCGATGGTGTGCCTCGACGGCGCCGTGCACGTGGCCGGCGGCGTGCAGCAGTGGGTGGACGACGCCACCATCGAAGACCGCCTCGCGGCGCGCCTGCTGCACGACTGCGGCGGGCCGTGTTACCTCCTGGCCGACGGCGCCACGCAGGTACGCGGGGCGGTGGACGAGGTCCAGTACGTCGACTGGTCGGACCAGGTCGGCAAGGTCGGCGCCGACCCGCTGCACCGCGTCACCCACCTGGTGTTCACTGGCCGTGAGCGCGCCCGGCTGGCTACTGTCCGGCGCCGCGTGCTGCGCTTGGCGCGCGAAGCGCCGGGGGCGGGGCTCAGCGTCTACCTCACCGAAGCTCCGTTCCACGGCTGCCACAGCCTGTTCATACGCAGCGCCGGCTGCACGAAGCTGCGCGGCGCGCGCGCCATGGCGCGCCGCCTGCACTTTCCGCTCGATGCGACCATGTTCATTGGCGACTGGGTGAACGACATACCCCTGCTGCAGGCAGTGCGGTTCCCGGTCGCCATGCGCCACGCGCCGCGCGCGGTGAGCGAATGCGCACGCGCGGTAACGCTGTTCGGCAATGACGACGAGGGGGTGAGCCGGTTGCTGCGGGCCTACTTTGCGTTGGCCGCGCCAGGGGAACTGGGGGCGCCGGGATGAGCAAGGCGCCGACCGGAATCGAACCGGTGCATAAAGGTTTTGCAGACCTCTCCCTTACCTCTTGGGTACGGCGCCACTGTTGCCGTTATGGTACGAAATGAAATACCCTCTGTAAAGGTGCAATACCCACAGGAGCGTCGGTTGCCGTCCAACGCCGACCTGCAGGACTTGCTGGCCAAGGCGATGACGCGGCTTGAGAATTGGCGCCTCGAGTTGGAAACCAACCCCAACCCCCGCATGGTGCATTCGCTGCGCAACATTCTGGGCCACATGGAGTCGATTTCCCGCGTCACGGATACCAAGGCGGCGTTCTCCTACAAGCACCTGTCACGCCAGATGTCGCTGCTCATCGGCGCGGTGGCGGAACTCAACTTGGCAATTACCGAGTCACTCGATGGCGATGACGCTATCGATGCCGGTGAGGAGGAACGCATCAACAGCAGTCTGAAACGGGTGGTCGAGTCGGCCGTGGAGCTGATCCGGATCGTTCAGACCGGCTTCGTCCTCAGCCGCCCGCGTCCCATCCTGCCCGCCAACGACGTTCCCCGGGCCGGCCACTCACACCCTCAGGAGCAGCCGTGAGCGAGATGGTACAGATGCTGGCCCCGGACGGGACCTACACCCCCGATCCGGCCTGGTGCTCGCATGCAATGACCGACGCGCAGTTGCGCACCGCCTACCGCCACATGGTACAGGCGCGCGCCGCGGACGAGTGGGCGTTCAGCCTCAACCGCCAGGGGAGGCTCGGTACTTATCCGCCGGCCACCGGCCAGGAGGCGAACAGCGTCGGCGCGGTGATGGCGCTGCGCGAAGACGACTGGATCGTGCCCACCTACCGCGAGCTCGGCGGCCTGCTGACGCGCGGGGTGCCGCTGAAGCAATTCTTTCTGTACTGGCTCGGCAACGAGCATGGCAGCGCCTTCGAGCGCGAGCTGTACCACGTCACGCCGATCGTGTTGCCGATCGGGTCGCAGCTTCCGCACGCGGTCGGCCTGGCGTTCGCCGAGCGCTACCAGGGCAGCGACCGCATCGCCATTGGCTTCGTCGGCGACGGCGGCACCTCCGAGGGCGACTTCCACGAAGCGCTGAATTTCGCCGGGTTGTGGCAGGCGGGTACCATTTTCTTCGTGCAGAACAACCAGTACGCGATCTCCGTGCACCGCGATGTGCAGACGGCCAGCGGCACGCTGGCGCAGAAGGCGGTGGCGTATGGCTTCGAAGGCGTGCAGGTGGACGGCAATGACGTGACCGCCGTGTACGCCGTTACGGCCGCGGCCGCGGCCAAGGCGCGCGCCGGCGGTGGCCCCACCCTGATCGAAGGCGTTACCTACCGGATGGGGCCGCACACCACCTCCGACGACCCGAAGCGCTACCGCACCGACGACGAGGTGGCCGAGTGGAAGGGACGCGATCCGATCGTGCGCCTGCAGAAGCTGCTGCGCGCGCGCGGGTTGATGAACGACGACGAGGTCGCCGCGGTGATCGCCGAAGCGCGCGAGCAGGCGCGCCGCGAGTTCGACGCCGTGGAGCCGTTCGAGAAGCCTTCTCTCGAGGACACCTTCCGCTACGTGTACGCGGACCTGCCGCCCCTGATGCAGCGCCAGTTGGCCGAGCGGCGGCGCCGGCTGGAACGGACCGGAACATGAAATCCGCGACGCTGCTCGGCGCCGTCAACACGGCGCTGGCGGATGCCCTGGAAGAGGACGATGCAGTGGTCGTGTACGGCGAGGACATCGGCGTCAACGGCGGCGTGTTCCAGGCTACCGCCGGTCTGCAGAGCCGCTTCGGCAAGCGCCGCTGCTTCGACTCCCCGATTGCGGAGAGCGGCCTGGTCGGTACCGCCGTCGGGATGGCGATGGCCGGCCTCAAGCCGGTGGTGGAGATTCAGTTCAGCGGTTTCGTGTGGCCGGCGTTCAACCAGATCGTGTGCCACGCGGCGCGCACCCGCAACCGCAGCCGGGCGGCGCTCACCCTGCCGCTGGTGGTGCGCATGCCGTACGGCGGCAACCTGAAGGCGCTTGAGCATCACGTCGAGAGCATGGAGGCCACGTTCGGACACGTGCCCGGCCTCAAGGTGGTGATTCCGTCCACGCCGCACGACGCCAGGGGACTGCTCCTCGCCGCGATCCGCGACCCGGATCCGGTAATCTACATGGAGCCCAAGCGATCCTACCACTCGCCGCAGCAGACCATCCCGGATACGCCCTACGTCCTGCCAATCGGACGCGCGCGCGTGGAGCAGGAGGGCGACGCGGTCACCCTGATAGCGTATGGGGCGATGATGCGGGAAGCGCGCACCGCAACCGCCTGGTTTCGCCGCCAGGGCGTCGCTGTCGAACTGATCGATCTGCGCACCATCTATCCGTACGATTGCGATGCGGTGCTCGACTCGGTGCGCAAGACCGGCCGCCTGGTGGTGGTGCACGAGGGACCGCGCTCGTTCGGCGTGGCCGCCGAACTGATCGCGCTGGTCACGGAGGAACTGTTTATGCACCTGGACGCACCGCCGCGGCGGGTCACCGGCAGCGATGCCGTCATCCCCCTGCCGGCTGCCGAGCAGTTCTACTTTCTCACCGCCGAACACATCGTTGACGCGGTGCGCGAGACGGTCGAATTTTAGAGGGTTCGTTGCGCCGCGGCCGTAGCAGCATGCATTGAGGAACGATCGATGAGTTACGAATTCAGGTTTCCCGATATCGGTGAGGGTCTTACCGAGGGCAAGATTCTCGAGTTCAAGGTCGAGCCCGGCGCCGAGGTGGTTGCCGGCGACATCCTGGCGATTGTCGAGACCGACAAGGTGGTGGCCGAGATCGCTTCGCCGCGCAGCGGTGTCGTGGTCAGGTTCGGCTCCGCGGTCGGCGAGCGGATCGGCGTGGGGGAGACCCTGGCGTTCATTGATCTGGCCGACGGCGCCGACGACGAAGACGGCGATGCGATCGCCGCCGGCACCGCCCGGGCCAACGGCGGGCACGAATTCCAGGCGCTGGTGGGAACCCTCGACGCCGCACCGAGTTCGCTGCCGGCGAGCGACGAACTCGACGCGCCGGAAGGCACCGCCGCGTCCGCCCAACCGGCGCCGGTGGCGGGGGGCACAGGCGCTCCCGTCGGCGCGGGCGACGACGGCGCCGGCAGGCCGTACGAAGGCGCCCCGGCGCCGGAGGGCGGCGGGAACCGGGACCACGCGCGCGGCGGCGCCGAACCGCTGGTGACGCCGGCCGCGCGGCGGCTGGCGCGTGACCTGGGCGTCGACCTGGCGCGGATCACGCCAAGCTCGGCCGGCGCAAGGATTCAGCGCGAGGACGTGGAGTCCGCCGCGGCCAGTACGGGCGCAGCCGCGCCCTTGGCACCGGACCTGGCGCACCCGGGACGCTCCGACTTCGCGTTTCCGCTCATCGACGATCCGCTCGTCACGCCCTCGCACCTGCCGCTGGGCCAGACCGTCGAGTTGACCATCCTGCGCAAGACGATCGCCCACACCATGGAGAGCAGCCGCAAGATCCCTACCGCCACCATCTTCGATATGGGAGTGGTGGACGACCTGGTGGAGCTACGCGCCAAGGTCAACCGGGGGCGCGACTTGCGGGTAAGCTTTCAGCCGTTCTTCATGAAGGCGCTCGCCACCGCGTTGCGCCGTTACCCGGTGCTCAACGCGCACTTCAACCCCGTGTCGGAGGAGCTGACGGTGTTCAAGGACATCAACATCGGGGTGGCGGTGAATACCGAAGCGGGGTTGATGCTGCCGGTCATTCACAACGTCGAGAACAAGACCATCCGTCAGATCGACACCGAGATGAAGGACATGGTGGAGCGCGCCAAGGGCCGGCAGATCAGCATCAAGAGCCTGCGCGGCGGCACTTTCAGCCTGACCAACTTCGGCCCATTCGGCGGCTTGTTCGCCTCGGCGATGATCTATCCACCGCAGGTGGCGATCATTGGCGCGGGGCGTATCCACCAGGCGCCGATGGTGGTGGACGGCGAAGTGCGCGCGGCCTGGGTGCTGCCGGTGTCGCTGGCGTTCGATCATCGCGTGGTCGACGGCGTACCGGCGGCGGAGTTCGCCTCCTACTTCCTGGAACTGCTGCGCGGACCGCAGGAACTGTTCGTTTCGATGTAGCGCCCGTGGCGCACCCTCCGCACGCTCTGGACCGAGCGCCGGGGCCCCCCAACTGGCCGCTCCGCCGGCCGCCGCTCGCTTCGCCGTGGCCGGAGGCGCCGCAGTACCACCTGCCGCAGACCCGCTCCACCGTCGAGGATGCGCGCCGCCTGTTACGCAGCGCGCCGCGCAACGGTGCGCTGATCACCGCCGACTACCAGACTCACGGCCGCGGCCGCACCGCTGGACGGCGCTGGGTCAGCGAGCCGCGCCGCAATCTGCTGTTCAGCCTGTTGCTGTCCGTAGATGCCGTCGGCGCGCAGCCGCAACGCCTGCCGCTGGTGACCGGCTTGGCGGTGGCGCGGGCGGTAGAGGCGGTGAGCGGCCTGGCATGCCGCGTGAAATGGCCGAACGACGTGGTGGCGGGCGGCGGCAAGATCGCCGGATGCCTGTGCGAACGGACCGGCGGCTGGTACAGCGTCGGGGTCGGGGTCACCTGCAACCAGCGCCACGGTCTGCCGCCGGGTGCGCCGGGCGAACTGCCGGCTTCGTCGATACTCGTACAGCGTGGGCGGAGCGTCCGGCGCTGGCTGCTGCTGCAGGAGATCCTGGCGGCGCTGCACCGGTTGCTGGCCGAGCCGGACTGGGCGCCGGCGGTGGATCGGAAACTGTTGCTGCGCGGCGAATGGGTGCAACTCGAGGGCGCCGGCCGCGGCGTGCCGCGGGTGGCCAGGGTGATCGGCGTTGCCGCCGCCGGCGGGCTGACGGTGGCGGATGCCGACGGTCGGCGCCACACCTGCCACGCCGGCAGCTTGCGTCTCCCGACCGCTCGATCGGCGCGCTAGCGCCAGGCAGCCGGGCGGCACAAAATGTTGCTTCGCGGCCGGGCTGTTAGTATGTTTCCGTCGATTCTTACATCATCAATTTCTCATCGTCAGGAGCAATGTAATGGCGAAGCAGTTGCAATTCGACGAGTCGGCGCGCAAGGCGCTACTGAGAGGCGTCGAGAAGCTCTCGACCGCTGTCAAGGTAACACTCGGTCCGAAAGGTCGTAATGTCGTGCTCGACAAGAAGTTTGGGGCCCCGACCGTCACCAACGACGGCGTGACCATCGCGAAGGAAATCGAGCTGGAAGAGCCGTTCGAGAACATGGGCGCGCAGCTTCTGAAGGAAGTTGCCACCAAGACCAACGACGTGGCGGGCGACGGCACCACCACCGCCACCGTTCTGGCCTACTCGATGGTGCGCGAAGGGCTGCGCTCGGTTGCCGCCGACATCAACCCGATGGAGATCAAGCGTGGCATGAGCCGCGCCGTGGAGATCGCCGTCGCGGACATCCAGGACACGGCAAAGGAGATCAAGGAGAAGGGCGAAATCGCCCAGGTCGCCGCGATCTCGGCCAACAACGACGGCGATATCGGCGAGTTGATTGCCGACGCCATGGAGAAGGTCGGCAAGGACGGCGTGATTACCGTCGAAGAGTCGAAGTCGATGGACACCAACCTGGAAGTGGTCGAAGGCATGCAGTTCGACCGTGGCTTCCTGTCCCCCTACTTCGTGACCAACCGCGACACCCAGGTCGCCGTGTTCGACAACCCGCTGGTGCTGATCCACGACAAGAAGATCTCCAACATGAAGGATCTGCTGCCGGTGCTGGAGAAGATCGCGCAGGCGGGCAAGCCGCTGCTGCTGATCGCCGAGGATGTCGAGGGCGAGGCGCTGGCCACCCTGGTGGTCAACAACCTGCGCGGCACCCTGAACGTGTGCGCCGTCAAGGCGCCCGGTTTCGGCGACCGCCGCAAGGCCATGCTGGAGGACATCTCGATCCTGACCGGCGGCCAGGTGATCTCCGAAGAGCTGGGCCTGAAGCTGGAGAACACCGACGTGACCCAGCTCGGGTCGGCCAAGCGCGTCAACATCGACAAGGAAAACACCACCGTCATCGAGGGCGCGGGCAAGGAAAATGACATCAAGGACCGCATCGCCCAGATCAAGGTGCAGATCGACGAGACTACTTCCGACTACGACCGCGAGAAGCTGCAGGAGCGGCTGGCCAAGCTGGCCGGGGGCGTGGCGGTAATCAACGTCGGTGCGGCCACCGAGGTGGAGCTCAAGGAGAAGAAGCACCGCGTCGAGGACGCTCTGTCCGCGACCCGCGCCGCGATCGAAGAGGGCATCATCCCGGGTGGCGGCGTGACCCTGGTGCAGGCGGTCAAGGCGCTTGACGACAACGACGCCGGCGGCCTCACCGAGGCGGAGAAGGTCGGCTACCGGATCGTGCGGCGCGCGCTGGAAGAGCCGATCCGGCAGATCGCGACCAACGCCGGGCTGGACGGCTCGATCGTCGTGGAGCGTGCCAAGAACGAAGCTCGCGGCACCGGCTTCGACGCTGCCAAGATGGTGTGGACGGACCTGATGGGCGCCGGGATCATCGATCCCGCCAAGGTGACCCGATCGGCGCTGCAGAACGCTTCTTCGATCGCCGGACTGCTGCTGACCACCGAGGCCACCATCACCGACCTTCCCGAAAAGGAAAAGCCGGCGGCCCCCGGCGGCGGCGGCGGTGAGATGGGAGGAATGCCTCCCTATTAGCAGGGTGGATACACCGAACCGGGAAAGGGGCGCGCCTTGTCTTCACCGAAGGGCAGCGCCCCTTTTTGCTTGTCCGGCTACGGCGCGGGGCACGGGCCGGGCTTGAGGGACGCCACACTGGTGAATCGCGCAGACTTTCTGTTTGTCATAGGCTACGATGGAGACAAGGCTGTGGTGCACGGACAGCAACGCCGCCGCTTCGGAAAGCTCGACACGGCGCAGCTCCTGGAACAGGGGCTCTTCAAGCCCGCGTTCTGCTCGGCCGAGTATTCCGGCAAGGCGGACGAGTTGGAACTGGTACGCATGGCGATGGAGCGGATTGGCGGCCAGCCCTGTTCGGTGGAGGATCTGCGTAAATTGTTTGGCGTGTATGGCGTGCCGGACAATATCAAGCGGGTGGTCGTGGCTTGACGATGCCGCCGATTCGGCCGCGCGGCCCCCGGGCCGCGCCGCCGGGGCGGCCGGGCGGTCGGGGGGCCGGGGCCCGGGGGCGGGAGTGTGGCTTCGGTTTGACCGGAGCGCCGCCGGCGTAGTAGGTTCGGCCCCTCCGCTGCCGATACACGCGCCGGCCGACCGCGCGCAAAAAGGGATTGGCAAAGGACATATCCGATGAACGAAACCGCGACTAACATGCTCGCTCTTCTGCAGTTTGCCGGCGGCGGAGGGGCCGCCGGCGGCCAGCTCGCCACGATGCTGGTGACCTTCGGCCTGATCATCATGATCTTCTACTTCCTGGTGATCCGCCCGCAGAACCGGCGCCAGAAAGAAACCAAGGCAATGCTCGCGCAGCTCAAGAAGGGTGACCGGGTGCAAACCTCCGGCGGCATACGCGGTGTGGTGACCGCGGTCAAGGAGGATGCGGTTACCGTAAAGGTGGACGACGCCACCAAGATCGAGTTCGCGAAGCCGTCCATTACCAGTATTCTCGATCAGCGTCAGGGTGAGTCTCGGCCTGCCTCGCAGGACAAGGAGCAGTCGTAGACGCGCCCGCCCGGCGCGCTTCGTGTACGGCCCATGACCAAGCGTCTCAGACTGATCCTCATTCTCGCGTTCGTCGCGGTAGCGGTGTGGTTCCTGGCCCCTTCCGTGCGCTGGTACCTCGTGCTGACCGGCGATCAGCGCCGCGAGGCCAACGCCTCCCGCGAGCAGATCCGGGTGCTGGCGCGGCAGCGCGCCGACGCGGATCTCAGCCGGCTCATCGACTTGGCGCGCACCGACCCCGGCGACCCGGTGCCGGACGATCTCGGCTACCTGATCCGGGCCGCGCGCGAGCGGCTGCGCGTGGAACGCCGCGACGTACCGCGCAACTGGGATGTCGCAACCGTGGTCAAGGTGTTTCCGAGCGAAGGTGAGACCTTCGTGGCCATGGAAGACCATCACCGTTCCGAGCTGCTGGCATTGAAGGATCTGCGTTCGCGCAGCATTCAGCTCGGGCTCGACCTGAGCGGCGGTATGTACGTGGTGATCGAGCCCGACCTGGACAGCCTCAGCGAGCAGACCGGCGCCACCCTGAGCGCCGTCGAGGAGGATCGCGCGCTGCGGCGGGCGCTGGAGGTGCTCAACAACCGCATCGACCAGTTCGGCGTTACCGAGCCGCAGATACGCCAGCGCGGCGACAACCAGATCGTGGTGGAGATGCCGGGCGCTCCCGACCCGGAACGGATGCGCAGCTTCATTCTCGGCAAGGGGCGGCTCAACTTCCACATCGTGGATACCGAAGGATTGGCGCGGTTCCGGCTCTACCAGGCGCAGAACCCGGGCGGCTTCCTCGGTCCCGACGGGCAGCCGCGCGACGACACCGTGCTCACCGCCGGCACCGTGCTGCGCGGGCGCTACGAGAAGGACTCTTACGGCGTCGACCAGTTGCTCGGCTACACGGTAATCAACGAGCAGATCGGACTCGAGGGTTCCTATATCCAACAGGCCCAGGTAAGCCGCGATCCCATTACCCAGCAGCCGACCGTGATCTTCAACCTCACCGGCGAGGGCGGCGACATCTTCTTCAAGCTGACCAGCGAAAACGTCGGCAACGTGATGGCCGTGGTGCTCGATGACCGCGTCAAGGCGGCGGCCACCATTTCCGAGCCGATCCGCAACCAGGTACAGGTATCCGGGTTCACGCAGAGCGAGGCCGATGACCTGGCGCTGGTGCTGGAGACCGGCGCCCTGCCGGTGCCGCTGGAGATTCTCAGCCAGCAGGCGATCGGCGCGTCGCTGGGCGAGGACGCCATTCGCACCGGCCTCAACTCCATCGCCCTCGGCATGGCGGCCGTGCTGATCTTCATGCTCGTCTACTACAAGGGGGCCGGTCTGGTCGCCGACCTGGCGCTGGTCCTCAACCTGTTCTTCCTGGTCTCGGTGCTGAGCGTGTTCAACTTCACCCTGACGCTGCCGAGCATCGCCGGCGTGATCCTCACCGTCGGCATGGCGGTGGATGCCAATGTGATCATCTTCGAGCGCATCAAGGAAGAGTACCGTCTCGGCAAGTCGGCCGCGGCGGCCGTCACCGCCGGGTTCGGCAAGGCGTTCTGGACGGTCATGGACGCGAACATCACCACCTTCATTGCCGCCATCGCGCTGTCGCAGCTCGGCAGCGGGCCGATCCAGGGATTTGCCGTGACGCTCTCGGTCGGTGTGGTGTCGTCCATGTTCACCGCCTTGGTAGTGTCGCGGCTGATCTTCGACTTTTTCACCGAGACGCTGCGCGTCGAGCGGCTCAGCATTGACTGGAAGCGGCGTGCGCGGCTTGGTCCCGCGGGGGAGGCGGTCTGATGAAGCGCGTTATCCCGTTTACCAACCTGCGCGTGCAGATGGCGGTGCTGTCGGTGGTGCTGATCGTGGCCGGCGCGGTCGGTACGATGCTGCGCGGCGGCGTCAACCTGAGCGTGGACCTGAGCGGCGGCGTAGCCCAGCAGTTCCAGATCGCGCCGGTAGCGCTGGCGATCAGCGACGGCGGCGCCGGCTTGGAGCCGGAGTTGACCCCGCCCGACCCGCTGCTCGGACGTCCCGGGTTTCTGACCCTGCAATGGACGCAGGAAGGCACCGTGCGGCGGCGCGTGCTCGACTTCGACGAGTACGCGACGATCGGCGCGATCGCCGACGAGCTGCGCGCCATTCCCGGCCTGCAGGTCGAGCTTGCCGCGCCGGCGGCGACTCCGGCGGCGCAGTTGCAGGCGCCCGGCTTCCGCGAAGCGGGTCAGACCCTGGTGCTCGGCTACCTCGATCCCGCGGCGGCGGGAGATGCAACGATCGAAGCGGTGCGCGCGGCATTCGAGCCGATCCGTTCTTCGCTGCAGGCCACCGGTTCGCCCGGCGAGCAGCGTTACATCGTGCGCACCGACCTGGTCGAGAACGAAGATGGTGCATCCGGTCAGCAGGCTACCGAGGAGCGCATTTTCGAATTGCTGGCGGCGGCGTTCGGAGCCGACCGCATCACCATCCAGCAGACCGATTTCGTGGGTCCCAGCTTTTCGCGCTTGCTCGGCGAGCAGGCGGTGTGGCTGATCACGGTCGCCTTTGCGCTGATATTCGTCTATATCCTGTTCCGGTTCCGCGCCGCGTTCGCGGTTGGCGCCCTGCTGGCCCTGATCCACGACATCGCGATCATGCTCGGCGTCCTCGGCACGCTACAGCTCGAAATCAGCACCGCCACCATCGCCGCGGTGCTGACCATCGTCGGCTACTCGCTCAACGACACCATCGTGATCTTCGACCGCATCCGGGAGAACGACACCCTGATGCGCGACGCCGACGTCGCGACGGTGATCAACACCAGTATCACCCAGTCGCTGAGCCGGACGCTGATTACCTCGCTTACCACGCTGGTGGCAGTGCTGGCGATCTACATTTTTTCCACCTCTTCGATCAAGACGTTCGCGTTGAGTCTGATGATCGGCGTGGTGGTGGGAACCTACTCCTCGATGTTCGTGGCCGCACCGACGGTGCTGCTCTGGCGGCGCATCCTGGCGAAGCGCAGCCGGCCGGCATCGCAGCCGGCGGCACCGGCCGCCGGCGCACTGGCGCAGGCGGCTCCGGCGGCGCCAGTGCCAGCTCCCGCGGCGGGCCAGGTTGCGGGCGCCGCGGCGGCGGTGCCGCCCGGCAGCGTATCGGTGGTGCGCACGCAGCGGCGCCGTCAGACCCGCCGCCGGCGACGCGGCTAGCCGGTCCCTGGTCGCGCATTTGACCGAACGGGAAGACATGACCGGGCCGGAAGGCATTACCAAGTCGGAAGACGACGGCGCCGACCACCTGTATCGGGTCCGCCACTCGTTCGCCCACGTCATGGCGGAGGCGGTGCTGGAGCTGTTTCCGGATGCCAAGCTGGCCATTGGTCCACCGATCGCCGACGGGTTCTACTACGACTTCGATCTGCCACGGCCGCTGACGCCGGACGATCTGGAGGATGTGGAGCGGCGCATGCGGCGCATCGCGGCCGGCGACCACCGGTTCGTGCGCAGCGTAATCGACCGCGAGGACGCCGTGCAGCGGTTTGCCGATCAGCCGTACAAGCTGGAGCTGATCGACAACTTGGCGCAGGACGACGAGATCTCTCTGTTCACCCAGGATACATTCACTGATCTGTGCCGCGGCCCGCACGTGGGCAGTACCCGGCAGCTCAACCCCGCGGCGTTCAAGCTCACCGGCAGCGCCGGTGCGTACTGGCGCGGCGATGAACGGCGCCCCATGCTGCAGCGCATCTACGGCACTGCGTGGGATAGCGAGGAGGAGCTCGCGGCCCACCTGGAGCGGCTGGCGGAGATCGAACGGCGCGACCACCGCCGGGTAGGGCGCGAACTGGACCTGTTCTCGATTCAGGAGCAGGTAGGGCCCGGGCTGATCTTTTGGCACCCGAAGGGCGCGCGGCTCCGCTCGATCATTGAGGAGTTCTGGAAGCAGCGGCACTACGCTGGCGGTTACGAACTGGTCAACACGCCGCACGTGGGCCGCGAGTGGCTGTGGCAGACGTCCGGGCACCTGGACTTTTACGCGGGCAACATGTTTCCGCCCATGGAACTGGACAACAGCCGGTACTACCTGAAGCCGATGAACTGTCCGTTCCACATCATGATCTACAAGAGCGCCATCCGCTCCTACCGCGACCTGCCGCTGCGCTGGGCGGAACTCGGCACGGTGTACCGGTTCGAGCGCTCGGGCACCTTGCACGGAGCGTTGCGGGTGCGCGGCCTGACCCAGGATGACGCCCACCTGTTCTGCACCCCGGACCAGGTCGAGGACGAGATCGACGAGGTGCTGCGCTTTTCACTGTCGCTGTGGCACACGTACGGCTTTACCGACCTCGTGGCATACTTGGCCACCCGTCCGGAGAAATCGGTAGGCGATGATGCCAGTTGGGAGCGGGCCACCGCGTCGCTGCGGCGCGCCATCGAGGCGCACGGACTGCCCTACGAGATGGACGAGGGCGGCGGCGCGTTCTACGGCCCCAAGATCGACCTGCACCTGCGCGACCCGCTCGGCCGGCTGTGGCAGATGACCACCATTCAGTTCGACTTCAACCTGCCGGAGCGGTTCGACATGTGGTTCGCGGACCGCGATGGCAGCCAGCAGCGTCCGTTCATGGTGCATCGTGCGCTGCATGGCTCCTTCGAGCGCTTCCTCGGTGTGCTGATCGAACACTACGGCGGGGCGTTTCCGATGTGGCTGGCGCCGGTGCAGGCGGTGGTGATTCCGGTCAATCCGAAGGCCTTCCCGTACGCGGGCAAGGTCGCGGCCCGGCTCGGCGAGCACGGCTTTCGCGCCGACGCCGACCTGAGCGACAACCGCATGAACGCCAAGATCCGCACTGCCCAGGGCCAGAAGGTGCCGTACATGATCGTGGTCGGCGCGCGGGAGGAGGAGTCGGACACCCTGTCCCTGCGCACGCGTGATGGGACGCAGACGCAGGGGCTGGAGTTCGCCGCTTGCGTCGAGCTGTTCCGGCGCCAGGTAGACGAACGCTCCTGAACGAGATCGGCGTCCTCAGCCGCCGACCAGTACCCCGCTAGCCTCCATGGCCATCGAGATGCGCTCGCTGCGGCGGCCCGGTTCGGGGACGTGGTAGAAGCGCAGTGCGCTGCGGAACCGGTCGCCGCCGGTTACCAGGTCGACCTCCACCTCGGCCACGTCACCGGGCAGGAAGGGCCGCCGGAAGTAGGCGTTTGCGGCGCGGAACCTGAGCCGTCCGGCGTTTCCGCCGGCGCGGTGGTAGCTGAGGGCCAGGTAGTCGAGCGCCTGCTGCGGATACACGTGCATGTTGATGTGCAGGTTGGAATCGGAGCGATCCATGTGGTAGACGAGTGGCACGGTATCGCGGAAGAGTTCCTCGCCGTCGCCCGCGGTGCAGCGATACGACTCGATGGGGCGGTGGCCGAGGTCGTCGTCCCGCAGCGGATGTTCGCCCAGGAAACCGAGCCCCGCCGGCACTTCGGTAATGCGGTGTTGGCCGGCCGGCGCGTAGGGCCGGGTCAGCGCCATCCAGATCTCCGAGTTGCCGAGCATGGTCCCTGACCGGCGTCCGGGGGCGACCAGTTCGCATTGCATGACCAAGTGGGCGCGGCGCAGCTCGCCGCCGGCCGTGCGCGTGGTTACCAGCCGAATCCGATAGTGCTGCTGCATCGGCGTGCCGAGCGCGATCCGTCCGGGACGTGACGCGAGGCTCATCATGTGCGGGATCGGTGCCACGCCGTCGCCGCTGTTCGGGTCGTAGTTCCAATGCGGCCTGAGCACCCGGCGCAGCCCCGGCCCGATGGTGTCGGCGAGGCGGATGGTGACCAGCTCGCCGCCCATGTTGAGCAGGTTCCACTCGACGACGCTGTTGACCACGTCGTCCAGGCTGGCGCGCGGTTCAGATGGCAAGGATTTCGCGTGCGTCGTCCGGTGTGGCGACCTCGTGCTGCAGCTTGCCGATCAGGCTGGCCGCGATGTCGACCATCTCCGCGTTGCTGCTGAGCAACTGGCCGCGGCGCAGGTAGATGTTGTCCTCAAAGCCGACCCGGACGTGGCCGCCGAGGACAATCGCCATGGTGATCATCGGCAACTGGTGGCGGCCGACGCCGAGCACCGACCAGGGAACGTCCGGCGGCAGCAGGTTCTTCATGAACAGCAGGTTCTCCGGGCTCGCCTCAATGCCCCATCCCGCGCCCATGCAGATCTGCACGAACGGCGGCGGCGCGAACAGTCCTTCATCGATCAGGACACGCGCCTGGCGCACGTGGCCGGCGTCGAATACCTCAATCTCCGGCTTCACACCCACTTCGCGCATGCGCTGCGCAGCGGCGCGCCCCCAGTCGGGAGGATTCAGGAATACCCGCTGCCCGAAATTCATGGAGCCGACGTCCAGGGAACAGATTTCCGGCTGCAGCGTGACCGGCTCCAGGCGTTCTTCGATGATGTTCTTGCCGGGAATGTTCAGACCGCTGGTGGTGAGGTTGATCAGCATGTCGCACTCCTGGCGGATGCGGTCGACCACCTCCGCAAACAGCTCGAGACGCGAACATGGGACGCCGGTCTCCGGCTCGCGCACGTGTACATGGACGATCGCTGCCCCGGCCCGGTGGCTGTCGACGGCCGCCTGCGCGATTTCCTTGGGCGAATAAGGTACTGCCGGATTCATCTCCTTGGTGGGATTCGATCCGGCCACGGCGACGGAAATGATCTTTTTGGCCATGATGAGTGACCTCGGGTGTACCACAGACTGCGTACGCCGGCAACCGTGCGCCGGCGAGGCGGCGAGTGTGGCGAGCGGAGCTACGGTGAGCCGTTCAGGGCACGCAGGAAATAGCGTGCCTTGTCGGCGAGCGAAATGGCCAGAATCGCCGCCACCGCCAGTTCGGCAATCTGCATGATTCCGGCGATGCCGGGCGCTGGTGGATGCGGGGCAGCGGTTGCGTGCACCAGCAGCTCGGCAGTGATCAGCACCATCGCCGCGGCCACCGAAATCTTGCCCCAGGTGGTGGGCCTCGGGGTGTAGCCGCGGCGGCGGATCTTGATTACCGCCACGGCGATGGTGTTGAGTACCAGCCGCACGATCAACAGCGCCGCCAGCCACGCCGGCATGATGCCGCGCGCCGCCAACAGCCCGGCCAGGGCGAGCAGCGCCAGGTAATCGCTGCCGGAATCGAGGTAGCCGCCCATCGTGGTTACCTGCCCGCGGCGGCGAGCCAGGGCGCCGTCCAGCAGGTCGGTAAGGAAGATCGCCGCGGTGGCCGCAACCAGCGCCGGCATCGCACCGTCGCGCGGTCCGTGGCCCCACAACACGGCAAGAGTCGGTATCGAGCTGAGGCGAAGCAGGGTCAAGGCATTGGGCAGCGTCAAGCGCGCGGTGCGGCGGTGCGGAGGGGGCTCCAGCGGGGTGAACTCGTCGTGCCGCCAAAACAGGAATCCGCCGATAAGGGCGTGATACACCACCACTCCGATGGCGAACGGACCCCAGATCGCCGAACTCGGTGCCAGCGTCCGATACAACACCACCTGGAGCACCGCGAATGCGAGCAATACCGCCAGAAGCTGTTGCGGCAGGCCGCGCTGCGGCTCCGGCCAGGCGCCGCACAACGGGCGCAGATACCAGTACAACGACACCAGCGAAGCGGAGACCAGCACCGTCAGCGTAACCAGAATCACCCGTTCCACGACGTCTGCGGGCAATGCGTGCTGCGCCGGCAGGGAGAGCAGCGCGAGCAGGCCAATTACGCCGGTGTACTGCAGTACGGTCTTGATCTTGCCGGACAGCCGGGCGCCGTGATCAAGCCCGAGACGTACGGATGCCGGCCTGATGATCAGGTACATGGTCGCTTCGCGGGCCACGAACAGAGCGAACAGCCAGGCCTGCGCCAAGCCGGAGCGGGTGAGTGCGCCCAATATGCATAGGAACAGGAAGAAGTCGGCGAACGCATCGATCCAGCGTCCGAACCCGTCGCCGGGCGCCGCCGCGCCGGCCGCGGTATCCGCCGTCAGCCGCTTGGCGCGCCGCGCGGCCGCGCCGTCGAGGTAGTCGGTGAGGGAGGCCGCCAGTACCAGGGCGAGCGCAGCCAGGGCGGAGACATGCGCGGCCCGTGCCGCGCCGCCGCCGGACATTCCGGACAGCATGACAAACGCAACGCCCCCCATCGCCAGACGGGATAGCGAGAGTGCATTCGCGGCCAAGCGCAACAGCCTGGCGTGGACGGTTGTGGGGGTTGAAGAAGCCTGGCGTCTGGCCATGGTCGCTGGGGGTGAGCGGTTCTGCACCCGAAGCAAGCATAGCCGATTCGATACCGGACGCCCACCGCAGCCTGCCGCCTCGTGGCCGCGACGCGGCTGTGCTCGGGGCTGCGCGTGGCGCCCCGCAAAAAAGTTGCCGCGAGCGGTTGACCCACCCGGTACGGGTGGCTTACTTTAGCTCCCGCCGGTCTGGGGAAGCCCCCCGGACCTGGAGCGAGCCAAGTGCGCCGGACGGTGCAAGTGGTGCTCCGAGGCGGCCCGCAGCCGGGGAACCGGTGCCGCGGACCGCAGTTCTTTGGCAACGTGCGGTGCCTGACGTTTCTGCCGTAGAGCGGTGATTGCCGTTCAGCGGTCGTGTCGGACGCCGTCAAAGAGAAGGGGAGAACCTAAAGTTGTGATGGGTTCCGGTGCAGTTAACCGTGATGGCGTTCATTGCTGTCACGGCGAAACGGGCGCCGGTTCCTTGTCAAGAGATTGTCAAGGATTGAATTACCAAATGAGAGCGTTGCTCTTCGGAGTGACGCTTACCATATCATGGAGAGTTTGATCCTGGCTCAGAACGAACGCTGGCGGCGTGTCTTAAGCATGCAAGTCGAACGAAATACATGCCTTCGGGTGTGTGGACAGTGGCGGACGGGTGAGTAACACGTAGGTGATCTACCTCCGGGCGGGGGATAGCTCATGGAAACATGGGGTAATACCGCATGAGGCCGGGCATTTGCGAATGTCCGATGAAAGGCGCAATTGTGCCACCTGGAGATGAGCCTGCGCTCCATTAGCTTGTTGGTAGGGTAATGGCCTACCAAGGCGACGATGGATAGCCGGCCTGAGAGGGTGAACGGCCACACTGGGACTGAGACACGGCCCAGACTCCTACGGGAGGCAGCAGCTAAGAATAGTCCGCAATGGGGGAAACCCTGACGGTGCGACGCCGCGTGAACGATGAAGGCCTGACGGTTGTAAAGTTCTTTTCTCGACGAAGAATAAGGATAGGAGTGGAATGCCTGTCTGATGACGTTAATCGAGGAATAAGCCCCGGCTTAATACGTGCCAGCAGCCGCGGTAATACGTATGGGGCGAGCGTTGTTCGGAATTATTGGGCGTAAAGGGCGCGTAGGCGGTTTCGCAAGCCTGATGTGAAAGGCTCCGGCTCAACCGGAGTTGTGCGTTGGGAACTGCGTGACTAGAGTTCTGGAGGGGAAGTTGGAATTCCTGGTGTAGGGGTGAAATCTGTAGATATCAGGAAGAACACCGGTGGCGAAGGCGAACTTCTGGCCAGAAACTGACGCTGAGGCGCGAAAGCGTGGGGAGCGAACAGGATTAGATACCCTGGTAGTCCACGCCGTAAACGATGTGCACTAGGCGTAGGGTCCGTTAGGGCTCTGTGCCGTAGCTAACGTGTTAAGTGCACCGCCTGGGGAGTATGCTCGCAAGAGTGAAACTCAAAGGAATTGACGGGGGCCCGCACAAGCGGTGGAGCATGTGGTTTAATTCGATGATACGCGAGAAACCTTACCAGGGTTTGACATGTACACGAAGAGCCGGGAAATCGGTTTGTCCTTCGGGACGTGTACACAGGTGTTGCATGGCTGTCGTCAGCTCGTGTCGTGGGATGTTGGTTTAAGTCCCGCAACGAGCGCAACCCTTACCGTCTGTTGCCAACAGGTAAAGCTGGGAACTCGGACGGAACTGCCGGTGACAAACCGGAGGAAGGTGGGGATGACGTCAAGTCCTCATGACCCTTATGTCCTGGGCTACACACGTGCTACAATGGTCGGTACAGAGCGTTGCGAAGCGGCGACGTTGAGCAAATCGCTGAAAGCCGGTCTCAGTTCGGATTGGAGTCTGAAACTCGACTCCATGAAGGTGGAATCGCTAGTAATCGCGCATCAGAATGGCGCGGTGAATCCGTTCCCGGGCCTTGTACACACCGCCCGTCACACCACCCGAGTTGGGGGTACCCGAAGTCGCTCGCCTAACCTTTTGGAGGGCGGTGCCGAAGGTATGCCTGGTAAGGGGGGTGAAGTCGTAACAAGGTAGCCGTACCGGAAGGTGCGGCTGGATCACCTCCTTTAAAGAGACCCGCGGATCTCCTTAGGGATATCCGCAACCAATCGAGTGTTACTCGAGACGCCCGTCATGGCGGCAGGTTCTCCTCTCTCTCCTTTCGTTGCAAATTCCTAATGTGGCGCCGTGTGCGCCATGGGGGTAGGTAGACGACGAGGACCCCTTTTGCACCGATTGGCTCGGGCCCACTTGGTTTGAGCACGAGTGGGGGGGTATAGCTCAGATGGCTAGAGCGATGGCTTTGCAAGCCATAGGTCTGGGGTTCGAATCCCCATACCTCCATTACCTTTCATATAGGTAACTCGCAGCGTCTTGACGCCGCGAACATCCGACGGCAGGCGTCGTTCGATAACCGGACGTTACCAGCCGCAGGACGGTCTTTGACAGCCTTCGGGCCACGCACATCGTGGACCGAACAGAGAAGGGAACAAGAGTTGATGACCTATGGGAGTTGTAGAAATACAACTCTTGTATGTCGACAAACCGAGAGTTCTTAATTCGAGCGTAGAAGATGATTGTGGAGTAATATGGTCAAGCGAATACAAGTTTGCGGGGGATGCCTTGGAGCTATCAGGCGACGAAGGCCGTGGTAAGCTGCGAAAAGCCACGGGGAGGAGCAAACATCCTTAGATCCGTGGGTGGCCGAATGGGGTAACCCGAACGTCTTTGAAATGGCGTTCATCCGGGCGTGAATACATAGCGCACGGAAGCGATACCGGGGGAACTGAACCATCTAAGTACCCCGAGGAAGAGACATCAACCGAGATTTCCTGAGTAGTGGCGAACGAAACGGAAATAGCCCAAACCCGGTGTATGCAAGGCTTACACCGTTGTACACCGGGGGTTGTAGGGCCTTGTTTTGGTCGGGTGTAGGACCGACCGCGGAGTTACCAATCAATCGTATAGGAGAATGCTACTGGGAAGGGCAACCAAAGAGGGTGAAAGTCCCGTATCCGAAATGCGATTGACTCCGTGACAGGGTACCTGAGTACGGCGGGACACGTGAAATCTTGCCGGAACCTGGGAGGACCACCTTCCAAGGCTAAACACTAGATAGCTACCGATAGTGGACAAGTACCGTGAGGGAAAGGTGAAAAGTACCCCGAGAGGGGAGTGAAATAGAACCTGAAACCGCAAACTTACAAGCGGTCAAAGGGAGACCTTGTGTCTCCTGATGGCGTGCCTTTTGTAGAATGAACCGGCGAGTTACGCTGCGCAGCAAGGTTAAGGTACTTGAGTACCGGAGCCGTAGGGAAACCGAGTCTGAATAGGGCGAATGAGTTGCGTGGAGTAGACCCGAAGCCGAGCGATCTAGCCATGGCCAGGCTGAAGCGTTGGTAACACACCGTGGAGGGCCGAACGGTAGTCTGTTAAAAAAGGCACCGATGAGCTGTGGCTAGGAGTGAAAGGCTAAACAAGCTCGGAGATAGCTGGTACTCCCCGAAATAGCTTTAGGGCTAGCCTCACCTTAGTGTGACGGAGGTAGAGCACTGAATGGACTAGGGCCCTTCACCGGGTACCAAACCCAATCAAACTCCGAATGCCGTTATATGTTGGGTGGGAGTCAGACTACGGGCGATAAGGTCCGTGGTCGAGAGGGAAACAGCCCAGACCGTCGACTAAGGTCCCCAAGTCAGGCTAAGTGGAAAAGGAAGTGTAATTGCAAAGACAGCCAGGAGGTTGGCTTAGAAGCAGCCATCCCTTGAAAGAGTGCGTAACAGCTCACTGGTCAAGTAGTTATGCGCCGACGATGTAACGGGGCTAAGTCTGACACCGAAGTCACGGGATTCATGAGCCCGGTGGCCTTGTGCCGCCGCATCTCATGGATCGGTAGGGGAGCGTTCTGTGTGCTGATGAAGGTGAGTCGCGAGGCTTGCTGGAGGGAGCAGAAGTGAGAATGCCGGTATGAGTAACGAAAAGACGGGTGAAAAACCCGTCCGCCGAAAACCTGAGGTTTCCTGGGTAAAGTTAATCTGCCCAGGGTTAGTCGGCCCCTAAGGCGAGGCCGAAAGGCGTAGTCGATGGGAAACTGGTTCATATTCCAGTACCTCTTTCAGGAGTTGCCGATGGGATGACGCGTGAGGCAACGCCCGGCCGGAGAACGGTAGTTCCGGTCTAAGCAGCGAGGTGTCGAGGTGCGGAGGCAAATCCCCGCGCTGAGCTGAGCTGTCAAGGCGAGTTGATTCCTTCGGGATGACGCGAAGCGGGTCTAGTCAAGGCGCCAAGAAATAATCCCTAAGGGGTGCCTGAGAGGGACCGTACCGTAAACCGACACAGGTAGGTGGGAAGAGAATTCCAAGGCGCTCGAGAGAACCCGCGTTAAGGAACTCGGCAAAATGCACACGTAACTTCGGGAGAAGTGTGGCCTCTGCGGGAGAATGGTGGGCTTCGGCCTGCCGCTATTTTGCGGGGGTTGCAGAGAAACGGCCCAGGCGACTGTTTATCAAAAACACAGGTCTCTGCGAATCTGTAAAGAGAAGTATAGGGACTGACACCTGCCCGGTGCTGGAAGGTTAAGAGGAGGTGTTAGCACTTCGGTGCGAAGCTCCGAATCGAAGCCCCAGTAAACGGCGGCCCTAACTATAAGGGTCCTAAGGTAGCGAAATTCCTTGTCGGGTAAGTTCCGACCTGCACGAATGGTGTAACGATCTGGGCGCTGTCTCAACGCGGGACTCGGTGAAATTGAAGTATCGGTGAAGATGCCGATTATCCATGGCTAGACGGAAAGACCCCGTGAACCTTTACTGTAGCCTGGCATAGGCACTTGGCCTGTGATGTGTAGGATAGGTGGGAGGCTGTGAACTCTGGTCGTTAGGCTGGAGGGAGCCGCTGGTGAAATACCACCCTTTACAGGTTAGGTTTCTAACGCTCGCCGTGAAACCGGCGAGTGGACAGTGTCAGGTGGGCGGTTTGACTGGGGCGGTCGCCTCCTAAAGAGTAACGGAGGCGCGCAAAGGTCACCTCGCGCTGGTTGGAAATCAGCGTACGAGTGCAAAGGCAAAAGGTGGCTTGACTGCGAGACTTACAAGTCGAGCAGGTGCGAAAGCAGGTCTTAGTGATCTGGTGGTTGCGAGTGGAAGCGCCATCACTAAACGGACAAAAGGTACTCCGGGGATAACAGGCTAATAGTGCCCAAGCGTCCATAGCGACGGCACTGTTTGGCACCTCGATGTCGGCTCATCGCATCCTGGGGCTGGAGCAGGTCCCAAGGGTTTGGCTGTTCGCCAATTAAAGCGGTACGTGAGCTGGGTTCAGAACGTCGTGAGACAGTTCGGTCCCTATCTGCCATGGGCGTTGGTTGCTTGAGAGGAGCTGCTTCTAGTACGAGAGGACCGAAGTGGACGAACCGCTGGTGTACCAGTTATGCCGCCAGGTGTAACCGCTGGGTAGCCATGTTCGGAAGGGATAACCGCTGAAAGCATCTAAGTGGGAAGCCCACCTCAAGATTAGGCAACCCTGGCCCATTAAGGGTCCTGAAGGTACCAGAGAGACTATCTGGTTGATAGGCTGGAGGTGGAAGCGCAGTAATGCGTTGAGCCGACCAGTACTAATTTACCGTGAGGCTTGACCATATTACTCCGCACTCTCGCCCCCGCGCGGGGCCGAGAGTGCCAACCGGGGCGGCGTTCGCCGCCCAAAGACTCTTGTCGTTTGGCTGTGCCAAACGACGGTTGCTGGCCGCTGGCCAGCGCCGTTCCCCTGAATCTGAAAATGTATGTCTGGTGACCATAGCGGAGGGGTCCCACCCGTTCCCATCCCGAACACGGAAGTTAAGCCCTCCTGCGCCGATGGTACTGCCCTGTAGTGGGGTGGGAGAGTAGGTCGTTGCCAGGCATTTTTTTGGCTGCTCCGTCGACAGCACGGCCCGCATTGCATAGATTGCGAAGCGATGACCGGTGCCGCAGGGACACGCAGGAGAGCCGAACCGGTTGGCCGCTGGTTGCCGCTGGTCACCGGGCTGTTCGTTACCGTACTGATCATCTCCAACATCGTGGCCGTGAAGCTGGTCGCCATTGGGCCGCTGGTGGTGACGGCGGCGATCGTGCTGTTCCCGATCTCTTACATCGTCGCCGACGTGCTCACCGAGGTGTACGGCTACGCGGTGGCGCGGCGCACCATCTGGATCGGGTTCCTGTGCAACCTGGTGGCAGTGTTGGCCATCGTGCTTGGCGGGCTGATCCCGCCGGCGCCGTTCTGGGAGCAGCAGGCCGCCTACGATGCCATTCTCGGCTACTCGGTGCGCCTGCTTGCGGCGTCGTTCGTGGCATACGTCGGCGGCGAGTTCCTCAATGCGTTCGTGCTGGCCAAGCTGAAGGTGCGTACCTCCGGCCGCCACCTGTGGCTGCGCACCATCAGTTCGACCGTGGTGGGGCAGGCGGTGGACTCCGCGCTGTTCGTGGCGGTGGCGTTTGCGGGGGTGTTTGCAGCCAACGAACTGGTGGTTGCGATGGTGTCGCAGTGGGCGGCCAAGGTGCTCTACGAAACCGCGGCGACGCCGCTGACCTACGCCGCGGTGCGCTTTCTGAAGCGCAGCGAGGGGGTCGACTATTACGATCGCGACACCCGGTTCAATCCGCTGGCGCTGCGCGAACAGTAGCTCGCGGGCTACCGGGGGTGGTAGCTGAGCAGCCGGACGTTGGAGCGGATCCGGGCGCGGCCCGCCTCGATGTTACTCAGTTTGCCGGCGGCGACCTCCTGCAGGAGGAGGTTGCCGAGAGCCGTGGCCTCGACCGGACCGGCGTGCACCTCGCAGCCGCTGGCATCGGCGGTAAGCTGGCACAGCAGGCGATTCTGGCTGCCGCCGCCGATCACGTGGATGTGGCGGTAGCGGGTTCCGGTGATTTCCGTGAGTTGCCGGACCGTGGCGGCGTAGGTACGGGCCAGGCTCTCGAGCACGCCGCGCACCACGGCGCCCGGGGTCCGCGGTACCGGCTGGTCCGTCTCCCGGCACCAGGCGGCGATGCGGTCCGCCATCCCGTCGTCGGTCAGTCCCGGCTTGTAGAAGCGTTCGTCATCGGGTTCGATGGCAAACTGCGCCGGACCGGCCGCCTCCGCCATGCTGGCGAGCTCGGCGTAGTCGAACGAGTCGCCTTGCGCGGACCATTGCCGCCGGCACTCCTGCACGATCCACAGCCCCATGATGTTGCGCAGGAAGCGGATGCCGCCGTCGGCGCCGCCCTCGTTGGTGAAGTTGTGGGCGAAGCTCCGGTCGCCGATGATTGGTCCTGCGCACTCGATGCCGAGCAGCGACCAGGTTCCGGAGCTGATGTAGACCGACTCCTCCGGTGCGGCCATGGGCGCTCCCACCACCGCCGCGGCCGTGTCGTGACAGGGCGGCAGCACCACCCTCAGGCCGGTGGCGGTGGTGCCAAGTTCGGTCGCGACGCCCGGCTGCAGGCCGCCGATCTCGGTGCCGGGCATGACGGTCTCGCTGAACAGCGACCGCGGAAGCCCGAGGAGGTCGAGGACGCGCGCCGACCAGTCCGCTGTGCGCGGATTGCGCAGCCCGGTAGTGCTCGCGTTGGTCGATTCGTTGACCGCCACGCCGCTTAACCAGTAGTGCAACAGGTCCGGCAGCGTGAGGAAGCGCCGGGCGCCGTCCAGCAGCTCGCTTTGCCGCCGCCGCTGCGCGTAGAGTTGGTACAGCGTGTTGAACGGCATGGTCTGGATGCCGGTTTCCTCGTACAGGGCGCGCCGCTCGATCAGGCCGTCCACCAGCTCGGCGGCGTGGTCGGTGCGCCCGTCGCGGTAGTGGTAGGGCAGCCCGAGCAGCGCTCCCGAACCGTCGAGCAGGCCGTAATCGACGCCCCACGTGTCGATGCCGACGCTCACCGGCGCATGCGCGAGGCCGGCCCGGATGCCCTGCTTGATCTCCTCGTAGAGCCCGAGGATGTTCCAATGCAGGCTGTCGCCGAGGCGTACCGGGGTGTTGTCGAAACGGTGCACCACCTCAAACCGTTCCAGGTTGCCGGCGATGACGCGCCCGCTCTCGGCGCCTAGATCTACGGCGAGGAAGGTGTCAGCCACCGTGCCGCTCCGTGTGCCGAGCCGCGTCGCGCAGATGGGCGAGGGCGGCCCGCGGGCCGACGGCGGTCAGTTCGGCGGCGGCGTCGGGGCCGAGCGGCGGCAGGCGGCCTACCGCGGCGAAGAACTCGTTGCGCCGCGCCCGGTCGGGATACAGCGCGGCGGCGCCGGCTCCGCAATACGGAAATGCCGCGTAACGCGCCAGGATGGTGTGGCCGACGAACACCTCGGCGCCGGTTACGAACACGTCGCGGTACGGTGCCAGGAGCGGGCTGTCCAGGTCATCGTAGTCGGCCAGCCCGTCCGCGTTCATCTCGGTGCCGACGCCCACGGGCAGGTGCCGGCGCCTTACCTCGGCCATCAGCTGCTGCAGGCGACGCGGGTCCGTTACCAGGCCGGGTACCACGTTCACGGAAGCCACGCCGCGTACTTCCAGGGCGTCGAGCCATGCCGCCGGATCCGACTCGCCGCGGCTGGTGCCGTCGCGCCAGGCGGCCATCGGGATCGCGTCGCTGTCCCGCACCCAGTCGAAGAACACGCCGATCTCCGGGAACGAGGCGGGCCCCGGCTGCTGGTAGGCAACGCCGCCGTGCTTGATCAGGCGGCGGCGCACCAGGTCCTGCAGGGCGCCGTGCGGCAGGCCGGCAACGGTTCCCGCGGGTTGATCCAGAATGTCGGCCCAGAACGCGGCACGGTGCTGCGCGTCGGGCAGCACCTGCGCCGCGCGTGCCAGGTAGGCGCGCACGATGTGGCGCTCGGTCGGGCTGCGTCCCGGCGTGTGCGCGGCTACGTCCTGTTCGTAGGACAGGGCGATCCGCGGCAGCAGCGCGTTGATCCGCTCGACGACGTCCGCGTTGCGGGCCGCGGCGCGCGCGCGCAACTCCTGCGCCAGCGCAAAGGTAGGCATGTCCGGCCGCGGCGTGCGCGGGAAGGCGGCGCCCATCACGTAGCAGATGCCGGGCTCGCCGGGCGAGTTGGTCTCCGCGGCGGCGAATTCGGGCGCGTACGTGCGCGTCTCGATGTGCGCGGCGGCGCGCAACCCGAGGACGGCAGCGGCCTCGAGAAACTCGTCCGCGGCGTCGAGCACGTCGAAATCGGTGGTCGCGGCGGCGTACAGGCCCCACTCGCGTGCTTGCAGGGCGACGTGGCTCGGCGACAAGCCGGCAATGTTGAACGAGAAGAAGGTGTGCAGGTGCATGTTGACCGGCGCGCCGGCATCCGGCGGCACCGGCGCAGGCATGGCAGCGGCGCAGCGGCGTATAGCGGCACGCCGCTCGTCACGGTCGAACGAATCGAGGGGGTCGGTGGATACGGCGGCCGATTGCAGACTCACGGCGATGAGTATACGGGTCCGGGCGGCGCCGGTCAGCGGCGCCCGCGAGGTCGGCGAGGTCGGCCGCTGGCGCTCCCGTTCCGCGCAATCGCCGCCCCGTTGCGTTTCCTTCGGAGTGCGCTTAACATGGTCGCTACAGCAGCCAGATAATGGCTGTTCAGGTACAGGTTGGCACATCCGCAAACGGCGACGTTTTCCGAGGGCGACCTTGATTACATCATGGATTCGCTGGCCACCGATACCCGCGAGCGGGCCACTTTGGCCCGTGCGGTGCGTGAGGATCGCGATATTCGCGAGGCAGTGCTCGCCGACGAGCGCGTATTCCGCGCCGTGCTCGATACCGAGGAAGCGTTCGTCAACGTCTCCGGCTACCTGTTCTTCTCCGTGCTGCTGTTGCGTGCGCTGCGCGACCTGCAGGACCGGGGTTACACCCTGGAGCGGGAGGGCGATCTCACCATGCCGGTGTTCGACAGCGCCGACGTGTGTGCGTTCCTGCAGCCGGAGCAGATCCGCGACTACCTGGTTGCCGTGCTCGCCGGCTTCGTGAAGAGCGAGCAACGCATGGTGGTGGTTCGCCGCCCGCAAGGAAAGCCGCGCGCCATGCGCGTCAACGACCTCGATCTGCGCAGTCTGATCCGCTACTGCAGGGCAATCGACGAGGAGCACCGCTTCGGCCTGTATCGCCACATCGCCGACCTGTGCCTGTTCGCCTCCGGAGTGTTCTCGTCCGATCGGGTCTGGGGCTACACCGCCGCGACCTGGATTGAGCAGGGCACCCTGTTCTACTCCCTCGCCGCGGGCCACCGGCAAGCGAGCTATCATGAACTCGGTGATACCTTGAGCGCCCTGTCCGAGAATTTCTTGCTGGCGGTGAAGCCGCTGCGGCTGATCGCGGATCGCTACCTGGGCGCCATGCGCGACGAGGTGTTCGGCGGCTAGCGCCCGCGTACCATGCTGTTACTCATTCTGCTCCTGGCGGGAACGCTGGGATTCTCCTTCCTGTGCTCTATCCTGGAGGCAGTAATTCTTAGCGTGACACCCAGTTACGTGGTCGCCATCAACAAGAAACGGCCCGTTACCGGTGGTCTGCTGGCGGCTTACAAGCGCGACGCCCAGCGCCCGCTGGCGGCGATTCTGGCACTCAATACCATTGCCAACACCGCCGGGGCCACCGGCGTTGGAGCCCAGGCGGCGGTCCTGTTCGGCAGCGGTGCGGTCGGCGTGGTATCGGCGGTGCTGACGCTGCTGGTGCTGTTTGTTTCCGAGATCATTCCCAAGACGATCGGCGCGACCTACTGGCGCGGACTGGCGCCGGCCGCGACCCGGGTCACGCAGATCCTGATCTACGCGATGTATCCGTTCGTGTGGGCGGGCGGGGGATTGCGCCGCCTGGTGCAGCGCGGCCGCCGTCCGGCCCGGGTCAGCCCCGACGAGCTGCGCGCCCTGGCGGAACTCGGCAAGCAGGAGGGCGTGGTACAGGACAGCGAGTCCCGGGTGCTGCAGAACGTGATCCGGTTCGGCTCATTGCGCGTGCGGGAAATCATGACGCCGCGTACCGTGGTGGTGGCGTTCCCGGAGCAGGCTACGGTGCAGGAGGTGCTCGACGACCGCAACGGGTTGACGTTCTCGCGCATTCCCACCTACGCGGACAGCATCGAGACGGTGACCGGGTACGTCCTCAAGAGCGACCTGCTGCTCAGTGCCGCGCAGGGGTTCCCGCAACGGCGGCTGGCGGAGTTGAAGCGCAGCATCGGCATGGTGCCGGAGTCGCAACCGTTGCGCGAGGTGTTCACCCGGTTTCTCGACGAGCGCCAGCATATCGCCGTGCTGGTGGACCAGTACGGCGGCATGGCCGGTGTCGTCACCATGGAGGACGTGATGGAGTCGCTGCTCGGCAGCGAGATCGTCGACGAGTCGGACGTCGAGATCGACATGCAGAAGTTGGCGCGCCGGCGCTGGGAGCGGCGCGCGCGCCAGATGGGCGTTACCGACGCGCTCGCCCCCACGCCGCAGCCGAACCCGCCGGTGGACAGCGAACCACAATAGATCCTATCGGTATAGCGGCCCGAAGTTGGTGCAGGCGCGGTAGTCGGTGCCGTAGTTGGAGGCGGGGCCGAACAGGCTCCAGGCGCGGGGGCGGAACACCCGGTCCTCGGCGACGTTGTGCATGCACACCGGGATGCGCAGCATCGAAGCGAGAGTGATGAGATCGTGGCCGATGTGGCCGTAGGTAATCACGCAATGGTTGGCGCCCCAGTTGTCCATCACGGTATAGGTGTCGGTGAATGGCCCGGAGCCGGTCAGGATCGGGGTAAACCAGGTGGTCGGCCAGGTCGGATTGGTTCGCTCGATGATTGGCGCGCCGATCTCCGGCGGCAGTGATACCGTGTGTCCCTCCGCGATCTGCAGCGCCGGCCCAAGGCCGGCCACCAGGTTGATACGCGAAATCGTGACCGGCATGCCGCCGACCGTCTCGTACTCGGTGGAGTAGCCGCCGCCGCGGAAGTATTCCAGCACCGCGGGACAGAACCGGGTGGCGGCCAGACACGCCGCCGCCTCGTCGCCGCCGATCTCCCAGTACGGCTTCATTACCGGATTGCCGTCGTGCTGCTGGCGGCCGGTGCCGTCGAGCGCCGCGGAACCGGAGTTGATAAGGTGCAGTACGCCTTGCGCGGCCAGCCCTTCCGGCCGGACCCCGGTTACGCGCTGCATTGCCTCGGCACTCCAATAGGTGCGCACGTCGGCGAACACCTGTGCGCCGCCGGTCAGCAGGTGGCCGAACAGCATGGTCACGCCGTTCAGATAGTCGTTCTCGGTCGCCATCATGTAGGGCTCGCGGATGCCGTTCCAGTCGAACGAGGTGTTCAGCAGCGTTTCCAGCAGGTCGCCGTTGGGAAGGTGGTCGGTCCATTGCCGCTGGCCCTGGAATCCGGCCGCGAGCGCGTTGTGCCCGAGCGCCTCCTCGCCGTAGCCCAGTTCGGCGAGGCGCGGGTTGCCGACCATCAGGTCGCGCCCGATCAGGGCCATCTTCAGACAGTAGTCCCAGTCCTGTTCGTGCCGCGCCGCGGACAGTTGCTGCTCCGCGGGGTTGGTGTCGGGACCGGTGCGGCAGAATTCGGCCGCCCACTCGCGGGCGAGCGCCAGCTCCGCGGGGTCGTAGATCTCCTCGTCGATGCGGCGCACGAACTCGGTCATGTCGACCATCTCGTAGCGCATGCCGAGGTAGCTCTCCAGGAAGCCGGGGTCGACGATTGATCCGCCGATCCCCATGGAGACGCCGCCCATCGCCAGGTAGGAGGCGTCCTTCATGGTCGCCGCTGCCACGGCGGCGCGCACGAAAGCGAGTATCTTGTCGCGCACGTCACCGGGGATGGTGGTGTCGTCGGCGTCCTGCACATCGCGCCCGTAGATGCCGAATGCCGGCACCCCCTTCTGGGCGTGCGCCGCCAACACGGCGGCCAGATACACCGCACCGGGACGCTCGGTGCCGTTGAAGCCCCACACCGCCTTGGGCAGCGACGGGTCCATGTCCATCGTTTCCGCGCCGTAGCACCAGCACGGGGTAACGGTGAGTGACACGCCGACGCCGGCGCGGCGAAACTTCTCGGCACAGGCGGCCGCTTCGGCGGCACCACCGATGCAGGTGTCCGCCACCACGCACTCGACCGGGAGCCCGCAGGCATGGCGGAGATTGTCGCCGATCAGGGCGGCGACGCGCTGCGCCTGCCCCATGGTGACTTGCTCAAGCGACTCGCGCACGCCCTTGCGGCGGCCGTCGATTGCCGGCCGGATGCCAACACGGGGCAGTGGTGTGCGCAACCGGTTGGTCGGTTTGGTGGTGTTCCATCGGAATGCCATTCTGCTGTTCTCCTCGGCGGGACTCGCATCAGTCTAAAGGAGGAGGCCGCGTTCCGTCCGGGCTCTGCAACACAAAGTACTTGACCGATTTTCATTCCGGCGGCTATGTTGGGCTCCCATGCTGAGTATGCAGGCGCCGCACCGTGCGGCGGAAGAGCACCGCGCCGCGGAGGATCTGCAATTCATCCGCCACGCCATGGAGCGGGCCAACCGCTTTCACGCGGTGCCCGGAATCGGACTGGTAATAATGGGCGCGACCGCGGTGGCGGCCGCGGGTCTGGCAACGATTGCGCCCGCGCGCCTGTGGCTGGCAGTCTGGATAGCCGACGCGGTGCTTGCCGTGGGTATTGGCCTCCTTACCATGTACCGCAAGGCGCGCTCGGTGAACGTGCCGGTGGCATCGCCGTCGGGACAGGCGTTCCTGTTCAGCTTCTCGCCGCCGATCGCCGCCGGCATTGTCATCACCCTCGCCTTTGCGGCGCATGAAGTAACCCACCTGCTGCCGGGGATGTGGCTGGTCCTGTACGGCCTCGCCGCCCTGACTGGCGGCGCTTTTTCGGTGCGCGCGGTGTCGCTGATGGGCGGCTGTTTCCTGTTGCTCGGCGGCGTGACGTTGCTGGCGCCGGCCGGATTGGCGAACCTGTTCATGGCCATTGGCTTCGGCGCGCTGCATATCGGCTTCGGCGCGTACCTGGCGTTTCGCCATGGCGGCTGACCGCACGGTGGCGGCTGGCCGGATGGTGGCGGCCGATCGCATGGTGGCGGCTCCGCTGCTGGACGGACAGTTGCGCGCGGCCATTCGGGGGCTCACCATGCCGTCCGAGCCCGGGCTGGACCGGCTCATCCACGAGCGCACCAGGCTGGCGATCATGAGCACGCTGGCGGTGGTGGACACGGTCAGCTTCAGTCAACTGAAGCGGTTGCTGAGCGCCACCGACGGCAACCTGAGCGTACACGCCCGCAAGCTGGAGGATGCCCGCTACGTAAGGACCACCAAGACGTTCGACGGCCGCGTGCCGCACACGACCTACCGGCTGACCACGGCCGGGCGCCGGGCGTTGCAGGGCTACCTGGGGTACATGGAGAGCCTGATTTCGGCGATGAAGGGGGATGGACGATGACGGCGCCGGATGGTCTGCACGTAGGCATCATCATGGACGGCAACGGCCGCTGGGCGGCCCGCCAGGGCAACGGCCGCTACGCCGGTCATCGCGCCGGCGCTCGGACGGTGCGCGCCTGCGTGCGCGCCGCGCCCGACTGCGGGGTGCGCGTACTTACGCTTTACGCGTTCTCCACCAACAACTGGAAGCGGCCGGAGCGCGAGGTGCGCTTGCTGCTGCGCCTGTTCGAGCGCCATCTGCACAGCGAGATCGACGAGTGCGTTGCGAACGGCGTGCGTATCCAGGTGATCGGGCGCCGCGACCGGCTCGGCGACAGCTTGCGCGCCGCGATCGACACGGCGGAGCGGGCGACGCGCGACGGTGAGCGTCTGCTGCTGCGGCTGGCCATTGACTACTCGGCGCGCGACGCGATCCTCGCCGCCGCCGAGCGGATCGGAGAACTCTCCTCCTCGGGCGAGGAACGCCGGCAGGCGTTTGGCCAGTTGGTGTCCGGCCAACCATGCGAGTGCCAGCCGGTCCAGGATGTGGACCTGATCATCCGCACCGGCGGCGAGTGCCGGCTGAGCGATTTCCTGCTGTGGGAGTCGGCCTATGCCGAACTGTACTTCACCGAGGTGATGTGGCCCGACTTCGGGCGCAGCGAGTTGCGCGCGGCGATTTCCGAATTCCACGGCCGCGAGCGCCGCTTCGGCACCGTTCCGGCAGCCGCCCCCGTTCCGGCAGCCGGTCTCCACCCGGCTGCTCCGGCATCGGCGGCAGCGCCCGCGGCCGCGGTGGGCGCCGGCGTGACTTCGGTCGCGGCTGCACCCGCGGCCGCCGGCACCTGAGTGCCGTCGCCAGCGAATGCCGCCGGTGGTGATCCCGCCGGGAGGTAACTGCGATGAGCACGCGATTCCGCGTACCCCCACGGCTGCAGCCGCTCGACCGGAACCTGACGGCCTGGATGGACCGCCGTGGTGTCCTGTTGCTGCGGGTAGCGGTCGGCGTGGTGTTTGTGTGGTTCGGCGCGCTCAAGTTGATTCCCGAGGCGAGTCCGGCCGCGGGGCTGATCGTGTCGACCTATCCGTTCCTGCCGGCGCCGCTGTTCGTGCCGTTCGTTGGCTGCTGGGAGATCGTGATCGGACTCGGCTTCGTGACCGGCCGATTCCTGCGTGTCACGGTGGCGCTGATGTACCTCCAGATGCTCGGGGCGATGTCGCCGATCGTGTTGAATCCGGCCGCCGTCTTCGCGCAGCCACCGTTCGTGCTCACGCTTGAGGGGCAGTACATCATCAAGAACCTGGTGCTGCTCGCGGCCGCCATCGTCATCGGCGCACGGGCGCGGCGTTAGCTGCGGCGGTGCCGCCCACACCGTGGCGGCGCGGGACCCCTTTCAGACCCGTACGCGGCGCAGCCGCAGCGCGTTGCCGATGACCGATACCGAACTCAGGCTCATGGCGGCGGCGGCCACCATCGGGCTCAGCAGTATTCCGAACACCGGGAACAGCACTCCGGCAGCCACGGGAATTGCCAGGCTGTTGTAGAGGAAGGCCAGGAACAGGTTCTGGCGGACGTTGCGCCGGGTGGCGGCGCTCAGCAATCTGGCGCGGGCGATGGCGCGCAGGTCGCCGCGCACCAGGGTAAGGTCGGCGCTCTCCATTGCCACGTCGGTACCGGTGCCCATGGCGATGCCGACCTGGGCCTGGGCCAGCGCCGGCGCGTCATTGATGCCGTCGCCGGCCATCGCCACCACGTGACCGGCCTCCTGCAGGCGCCGGACTTCCGCCGCCTTCTGTGCGGGCAGCGCTTCGGCGACCACGGTCCTGATGTCCAGCCCGCGCGCCACGGCGTGCGCGGTGATCCGATTGTCGCCGGTAGCCATTACCAGGTTGATGCCGGCCGCGCGCAACTGGGCGATCGCCTGCGGCGTGGTGGTCTTGACCGGATCGGCGATCGCGAACGCTCCGGCCATACGGCCATCCACGGCCGCGTAGATCACGGTGTGGCCGGCGGCGCGCAGGCTGGCGGCCTGCTCGGCGATCGCGCCGTCGACCGCCACCCCATGTCGTTCCAGGAGCGAGGTCCTGCCGAGCAGCGTGTCGCGGCCCGCGGCGGTGCCCGAGACACCCTGGCCCGCGAAGGAGGCGAATCCGGTAGCGGCCGGCACTGCAATGCCGCGCTGCCGCGCCAGCGCCGCGACGGCGGCCGAGAGCGGGTGTTCGCTTGGCAGTGCCACCGCGGCCGCGGCGGCGATCAGGTCGTGCTCGGTGACGCCGGGAGCGGGAATCGCCTGCTGCACGCGCGGGCGGCCCTCGGTCAGGGTGCCGGTCTTGTCCACCAACAGGGTGTCCACGGTGCTCAGCACCTCCATGGCGGCGGCGTCCCTGAACAGCACGCCAAGGGTGGCGCCGCGGCCGGTGGCCACCATGATCGACATGGGAGTAGCCAGCCCGAGAGCGCAGGGGCAGGCGATGATGAGCACCGCCACGGCATTGAGCAGCGCCAGCGTGAGGCTCGGCTGCGGTCCGAATATGCTCCAGGCGGCGAAGGTGACCACGGCGATGGCGATGACGGCGGGTACGAACACGGCGGATACCGAGTCCGCGATGCGCTGAATCGGCGCGCGGCTGCGCTGTGCGTCCGCGACCATCTGTACGATGCGCGCCAGCAGCGTGTCGGCGCCCACCTTGTCGGCGCGCATCTCCAGAGATCCGGAGCCGTTCACGGTGCCGGCGATCAGCGCCGCGCCGGGCTGCTTGACCGTCGGCATTGATTCACCGGTGATGGTCGACTCGTCGACGGCGCTGGTTCCCGACGTCACGGTTCCGTCTACCGGCACCTTCTCGCCGGGGCGCACGCGCAGCCGGTCGCCGGCGGCAACCGCCTCCAGCGGCACCTCCTGTTCGCCGCCGTGCGCGTCGAGGCGCTGAGCGGTGGGCGGAGCCAATTCCAGCAACAGGCGCAAGGCCGCGCCGGTGCGCCGCCGGGCGCGTAACTCAAGCACCTGGCCGAGCAGCACCAGCGTGGTGATGGCGGCGGCGCTCTCGAAGTAGTACAGGGCCACGGCGGCGCCGACCCCGGTAGCCGCGGTGCGGAACACGGTGGGCGCAATGGTCGCGGCCACGCTGTACAGGTAGGCGACGGCGATCCCAAGGCCGACCAGCGTAAACATGTTGAGGCTGCGGTTGACCACCGAGGTCCAGGCGCGTTGAAAGAAGGGGGCGGCGCCCCACAGCACCACCGGGCTGGCGATTGCCAGTTGCAGCCAGCCGAACGCCGGCAGGGTGGCCAAGGCCGTGAACGGCAGCGCAATCAGCGGCGCCGTGAGCAGCGCGCTCACCACCAGGCGGCGGGTCATGGCGCGCAATTCGGCGTTGTCTTCGGGAGCGGCGCTGAGCGTGTGCGGCTCCAACGCCATGCCGCAGGACGGGCATGCGCCCGGCCGGGGCTCGTCGACCTCCGGACACATTGGGCATCGATACCGGACCGGATCGGCGCCCAGCGCGGCGGACGCTCCGGACGCTCCGGACGGGACGGCCGCGCCCCGTTGCGCGTGTTCGTGCCGGTGGTGGTGCCGGTCTTGATCGTGGTCGCAATGGTGATCCTGGCCACCGCCGTGGCCGTGACGATCGTGATGCTCGTGGCCGCCGTCCGGGGCGGCCAGGAATTGTTCCGGCTGGTCCTTGAACCGGGCCCGGCAACCCGCCGAGCAGAACAGGTAGGTGGTGCCGCCGTATTGCATGCGGTGGGGGCCATCCGGCGCCACCGTCATACCGCAGACGGGGTCGATATTCGCCATGTTCAGATGCTGCTGCGGGCCAACACCGCCATCAGCTCATCGACTACGTCCGGCAACCGCTCACGGTCGTCGCGCACGGCATCGGCAACACAGTGGTCGAGGTGGCGCTTCAGGACGTGCAGCCCGAGCGCATTGAGCGCCGCGCGGGCCGCCGAGACCTGGGTCAGGATGTCGAGGCAGTAGCGCTCCTCCGCGACCATGCGGCGGATGCCCGCAATCTGCCCCTCAATGCTGCGCAGGCGGCGCAACGCCATTGCATCGGCCGGATGCGGGCCGCGCCGTTCCGCGACGCGTGCTCGCTTGCCATTCGGTTCAGTCACGCTGCCTCCTGACACTCGGTTGAGATGTCCGTATAATACCCCACGGGGGTGGGGTACCGCAAGGCAGTCCCGAGCAATTGAGTCGATGAGCAAACGCGTCCTTACCATGATCACCGTTACCGCGCTGGCCGCGGCCGTGGCGCTGGCCGCGGCGGGAATCTTTCTGCGCCAGAACCGCGAGCCGGCGTGGGCCGATGCCGGCGCCCCGGACCTGGTGGCGCGCGGCCGGATCGTGTACCAGCAGAGTTGCGCCGCCTGTCATGGCGCGCGGCTGGAGGGGCAGCCGAATTGGCGGCAGCCAAATGCCGACGGCACGCTGCCGGCGCCGCCGCACGACGTAACCGGCCACACCTGGCATCACCCCGACCAGATGCTGTTCGACATCACCAAGTACGGCAGCGCCTCGGTGGCCGGCGCCGGCTTCAAGAGTGCCATGCCGGTGTACGACGGTGTCCTGGACGATGCCGACATCTGGGCCGTGCTCGCGTTCATCAAGAGCCACTGGCCGCCCGACATCCAGGCGGCGCAGAGTGCACGGTCGGGCGACACGCGCCGCTGATCCGCGCGCGTTTCCGTGCCACTCACGGCGTGTCGATGAGGCGCCCGCGGCGCGCGAGCGGCAGCCGCGGCAAGCTTGACGGGGCTTCCTGGAGGTGCCTATGTTAGCCTCATGCCTTACGACCCTGTGCTCGTGCAACCGATGCGCGACGAACTCACCGCGGTGGGTATCGAAGAGTTGGAGACCGCCGATGCGGTGGACCGGTTCCTGGCCGACAAGAGCGGTTCCGCCATGCTCGTGATCAATTCCGTGTGCGGTTGCGCCGCCGGCAGCGCGCGCCCCGGGATCAAGATGGCCCTGCGCCACGAGGTGACCCCGGATCGCGTGGCCACCGTGTTTGCCGGCCAGGATCTGGATGCCACCGCACGGGCGCGCAGCCACTTTGCCCACATTCCGCCGAGCAGCCCGTCGATTGCACTGTTCCGCGACGGCGACCTGGTGTTCATGTATCCGCGCCATCAGATTGAGGGGCGGCCGCCGCAGACGATCGCCGCCGACCTGATGGAGGCGTTCAACGAGCACCTCGCGGGCTGACCCGATCAGTCTCGGCACACTGCTGCCGCTGCTGCGAGCGCCGCGATGAGGTCGCCACGGCCACTTCCTGACGGGAACAACGCCCGGCACGCCGACAAGGGCGATCTGCACGGAATCACCGTGGTGGTGGACACCACCGGCGCGGAGCTGTACATCGGCCGCTTTTTCGAGCAGCGCGGCGACGGGATCGTGTTGCTCGACGTCGCGCGCCACCGCGATGGGGCGAATGGCGTGTCGAAGCAGCAGTACGTGGATACCGCCGCCCGCTATGGCCAGTGGAAGGAGCTCGCGCAGGTGCTGGTGCCGTTGCCGGAGGTGCGTTCGGTGACCCGCCTGGCCGACGCCCGCGCTTAGGAGGCTGTCGGATTGCGGCACCGTTCGCGCAGCCGCGTCATCCCGGTGCCGGCACGGTACGTGCTGCTGGCCGTGGCCGCCGTGGCCGTGGCCGCCTGCGCCCGGGAGCCGCGCGTGCGGGAGTACGACGAGGTAGTAATCAAACGCTCGCCGGTGGAAGCGGCCTTCGACGGCAGCGGCGCCGCTGCCGCCGCACCGGCTCCCCTGGTGTGGCAGACGCCGCCGGCATGGCAGGAGCTGCCGGGTGACGGCATCCGCCTGGCGGCGTTCCGATACGAACAGGGCGACCGCCGCGTGGAGACCACGGTGGTGATGCTCGGCGGCATCGCCGGCGGGGTGGAGGCGAACGTGGTGCGCTGGCTCGACCAGATCGGCCTGCAGCTTACCGGTGACGAACTGGCGCAGTTTCTCGCGGGCGGCGAGCAAATCACGACCGGTGACGGCATGCCCCTAACCATGTATGACTTTACGCGCCTGGCATCGACCGGCGGCGATTCCATTCTGGCGGCCGTGGGCCCGGTGGGCGAGCAGACCCTGTTCGTGAAAATGTCGGGCCATGAATCCCTGGTCGCCGCCGCGCGGACCGACTTCATGAGCCTGGTCGAGAGCCTGGGCGTGGTCGGCGGCGGCACATCGTGAGCGCGCCGCACCGGCCACGGACTGCGAGGTTCGGGGCATGTTAGCCGCCGCCATCAAGCGCTACCCGGTGGTGCGCCTGCTGATCGACCTGCGCGTGACCGTGGTGTGTCTGGCGCTGCTGTTCGTACTCACCTTCCTGGGCACCATGCACCAGATAGACAACGGCATCTATTCGGCGCAGAAGAAGTACTTCGAGTCGTTCTTCACCCTGGCGGCCGGCTTCGTGCCGCTGCCGGGCGCCCAACTCGTGCTGTGGGTGCTGGTCGTGAACCTGGCGGCGGCGACCATTTACCGGTTCGTCTACAAGGTGAGGCGGATCGGCATCCTGATTATCCACGGCGGCCTGTTCGCGCTGTTCTTCGGCATGTTCTTTACCCAGTACTTTGCGCAGGAGTCGTTCCTGTCCCTGCTGGAGGGCGAAGGCGGCAACGTGACCACCGACTACTTCGACTGGGAGGTGGCGATGTGGGATCCCGCCGGCGAAGCCCGGCGCGTGGCGGCCGTGGACGCGGGCGCGCTGGCGGCCGGCAACGCGGTCAGTATCTCCCGCTACGGCGTAGAGTTGCGCCCGCAACGCTACTTCGCAAACGCGCAGGCGTTCAGCCGCGCCGGCGGTGCGCCGGCACGCTGGGTAAACGGTTCCGGCATCGAGAGTCTGCAAGAGGCGCGGGTGTCGCCCGACCCGCAGGAAAACTTTCCCGGCGTGCTGCTGACCGTAGTGCACCGCTCCGGCAGCGCCGAGGTGCTGCTGTACGGCGCCGACGTGGCGCCGGCATCGGTACCGGTCGAGGGCGGCCGGCTGGCGGTATCGCTGCGGCGCAAGCATTACGTGATGCCGCTGGTCGTGAGGCTCGACGATTTTCGCGCCGAGTTCTATCCCAACTCCGACACGCCGAGCAGCTTCGAGAGCGACGTGACCTTGAGCACGCCGCAGTTCACGCGCAGCGCCCGCATCTCGATGAACCACCCGCTGCGCCACGCCGGTTATACCTTCTACCAAGCCTCGTACGCGATCGACGCAACCGGGCGCGAGACCTCCACCCTGGCGGTGGTGCACAACCGCAGCCGCGTGGTGCCGTACGTCGGCACCCTGGTGGTCGGGCTCGGGCTGGCCGTTCACTTTATTCAGACCCTGGTGCTGCGGCGGCGGACGCGGTCCGCATCGCCGCCCGCCGGTGGCGCCGCATGACGGCGCCGTTGCGCCTGGCGGCCGTGGCTGCCGCGCTGCTGGCGGTGGCGGTGGCCGGCGCGGCTCAGGAAGCCGGCGGCGCCGGTCTCGACGAAGTGCGTACGTTCGCGCCCGGCGAGTTGCGCATAGCCGACCTCGGTCCGCTGCAGAGGGTGGTGGTGGTGGAGGGCGGCCGCACGATGCCGCTCGACAGCTATGCGCGGTTTACCCTGCTGCGGTTGTCCGGACGGCGCAGCTTCGACCGGCGTCCGGCCATCGAGTGGCTGGCGCGGGTGCTGTTCACCCCCAATGAGACCCACGACGACCAGATCTTCGTGGTGGACAACCCGGAGGTGATCGACGCCATGGGTTTGCCGTCGAGCGGGCGTGACCGCTACAGTCTGTCGTTCCTGCTGCCCGGGATCGACGAGCTGGAGCGGTTGGCGGAGGATGCGGCGGCGATCGGCGAGGACAACCGGACCATCGTCGAGCGCGAGATTATCCGGCTGTGGAACAACGTCGGCTTGTTTGCCAACCTGCTGTCCTCGTTTGCGTTCACCTATCCGCATCGCGATTTTCAGGTTGACGATGCGGGCGCCGCGGAACTGCTCGGGTTGCCCGGCACCGGTACCTACAGTTACCTGGACATCGCCCTGCGGCGCGTCGAGCTGCGCGAAGCTGCTACGGCCGCGGGTTTGGCGCACGCCAGTTCGGGCTCGTTCAGCGGTACGGACGGGTTGTTGCTGCGGCTCAGCCAGAGCTTGGCCGCGTGGCAGAACAGCTTCGTCGGGCTGCCGCTGGCGATCATTCCGGTTGGCGGGTTCGGCGACGTACAGTGGCTCACGCCGTGGCAGGCGCTGGCCGGGCAGCAGCTGGCGGCGCTGGGGCAGGAGCAGCGGCGCGCGGTGGAGACGGAACTGCTGGCGCTGCGCGACCTGCAGGTAGCCTACCTGGAGGGCCGCGAGTTGCGCTTCACGCTGGCCACGCGCCAGCTCACCGACTCCGTGCAGCGGCGCACGGAGGCCGATATAGGCGTCAAGAACCCGTCATTGGAGATTCTCTACAACCGCACCAACCCCTACCTGGCGGCGCGTGTGGCGTACGGAGCCGGGCTGTTGCTGCTCGCGCTCTCGTTCGTCGGCTGGCGTACCTGGCTGTACCGTGCCAGCCTCGTCCTGCTGATCGCGGCCTGGATCCCCCACACGTTCGGGCTGGTGTTGCGCATCCTGATCACCGATCGGCCGCCGGTCACCAACCTGTTCGAGACGTTCGTGTTCGTGGGCTGGGGAGCCGCGATTTGCGGGATGGTGATGGAGCGTCTGGGCAAGCGTTATCTGGGCGTGTTCAGCGGCTTGGCCGGCGGCTTCGTGTTCCTGCTCTTGTCCGGCAAGTTCGCCGCCGCGGACACCATGCCGGTGCTGCAGGCGGTGCTGGACACCAACTTCTGGCTCTCCACCCACGTCACGGTGATCACGACCGGCTACATGGCATGCTGCGTGGCTGGCCTGATCGGGCACGTGTACATGGTGCAGTCGATTCTGCAGCGCCGCCGCGGCGGGCGCGGCAGGGTGGACGACAAGCGGCTGGCGCATACCTACCGGACCATGTTCGGCACGCTGGCGCTGGGCCTCACCCTTTCGTTCGTCGGCACCATGCTCGGCGGCGTCTGGGCCGACCAGTCGTGGGGCCGGTTCTGGGGTTGGGATCCGAAGGAGAACGGCGCTCTACTGATCGTGCTGTGGTGTGCGATCCTGTTCCACGCCCGGATGGGCAAGATGATCGGTCCGTTCGGCATGGCGGCCGGCAGCGCGCTGCTGATCGTGGTGGTGATGATGGCGTGGTTCGGCATCAACCTGCTCGGAGTGGGGCTGCACTCGTACGGTTTTATTGACGGCGTGCTGCTCGGTTTGCTGGCGTACAGCGCGGTGCAGGTGGGGGTGGTGGCGGCGCTGGCCGGCTGGTACCGCCATCAGCAACGGCGCGGGCAGCCGCCGGAACCGCCGCCGGGAGGCCGCGCGGGCGCCGCCGCCGGGGCGGCCGAGGGGCCGGCGCCCGCCGCCGCCGGGCTCGCGGCGGGCAGCGCGGCCGGCGCGGCCGCTTCGGCCGCGGACCAATGACCTATCGCGGCGGCCATGCCGCGGCGGCCACCTTGCTCGTCCCGGCGCCCCGGTTGCGGTACCTTAGGGGCTAGCGATGGCACCGGTCCGGGGCACCATGCCCTTCCTGCAACATGCCGCCGAGCTACGCCGGCGGTTGATCATCTCGCTGCTGGCGGCGCTTGGCGGGGCAATCGTGTGCTATTCATTCTACGAGCCGGTGCTGGCCGTTCTGTTGCGCCCGCTGGATGCCGTGCCCGACGTTGCCGCGGCAGAAGGCGGCGGCGAAGCCTACCTGTTCATCAACACCATCTTCGAAGGCTTCCTGGTGCGCGTGAAGGTGGCGCTGATCGCCGGCGTGGTGCTGTCGCTGCCGGTACACTTCTACAACGTGGTGCGGTTCATCTTTCCCGGTCTCACGCTGCGTGAGCGGCGCGCGATTTCCGGCGCGCTGGCGGCATCATTCGTGCTCCTGTTGCTCGGGTTCTTCTACAGCTACTACAGCGTGATTCCGCTGTCGGTGCGCTTCCTCGTCAGTTCCGGCTTTACGCCGCCCGGCGTGGGGCTGTTGCTGAACTTCGGGCGCAACGTGTTCTTTGTGTTCCAGTTCCTGTTGGTGTTCCTGGTGGTGTTCCAGATCCCGATCCTGCTGGTAGTGTTGATGATGACCGGGGTGGTGACGCGTCGCGCCCTGTTGCGCGCAAGCCGCTACGCGGTGGTGGCGATCGTCGCCCTGGCGGCCGTGGTTACGCCGCCCGACGTGGTGTCGCAGGTGAGTTTGGCGGTGCCGATGGTGGGGATGTTCTTTCTGTCGATCCTGGTGGCCAAGCTGTTCGGCTTCGGGGCAGAGTAGTGTTCGGCCTTGGCATCTGGGAGATCGCCCTGCTGTGTATCGCGCTGCTGGTGTTCGTACGGCCCGAGGAACTGCCGAAGGTGATGGGCAAGCTCGGGCAGTGGTACGGCAGGGTAACGGGGTCGTCGCGCTACCTCATGCGCCGGCTCCAGGAGCCGTTCGAGCTGGACGACGAGCAGGCCGGCGGCGATAAGCCGGAGGGCGGCGGAAATTCCATCGCTGACAATGGCGCACGTCCGGGGCAGCGGCAGGCAGTGCCCGGAACGCCGCACGGGGACCAAACCAAGACGGAGGGAGGCGAGCAGAAATGATACCAGGTGGAGCAGAGTGGATCATTATCGGCGGGGTGGTGCTGGTGTTGTTCGGCGCCTCGGCGATTCCGCGCTTCGCGCGCTCGATCGGACGCGCCAAGAAGGAATTCGAGAAGGGCCAGCACGACGGCGCCCGCCAGGCGGAACAGCGCGAGGGCGAGGAAGTGCCTTCCGCGGACGACCCCGAGGAGCGTCCGACAGCCTGATCGCCGCTGCCGGCGCGGCAGCAGTACTCCGGGGCACGGACCACGTTTCCGCACCCATCCGCGCCGCGTGCTGCCCGGATGGCGAGCTACGGAGCGAGCAGCTTGCGCGCGGCGTCGAGAATGTGGTGGGCCGCCTGTTCCTTGGGCATGGCGGGCAGTGCCACCGGCGGCGCCTCCGGCGCCACGAGCAGCACTTCGTTGTCGTCCGAGCCGAACACGCTGGCGCCTTCGCCGCCGGCAATCAGGTTGCCGACCACCAGGTCCACCCTCTTGCCGGCGAGCTTGGCGCGCGCCCGCTCCTCGAGCCTCTCGGTCTCGGCGGCGAAGGCCACGATTGCAGTGCCGCCGGCGTTGCCGCGCTCGCGCCGCCGCCGGGCCGCGGCGGAAACGATGTCCTCGGTGCGTTCCAGGTGGAGCACAAGGCTTGCCCCGCGGTCGTCCTTCTTGATCTTGCGCTGTGCCGCCGCCGCCGGGCGGTAGTCGGCGACCGCCGCCGCCATCAGCAGCAGATCGTGGCTGTCCAGGCCGGCCATGACCGCCGTGTGCATCTCGGCCGCGGTGGCCACGCCGCGGATGGCGAAGCCGGCGTCGTCGGCCGGCGGCGCGGCGGTGGTGACCAGGGTGACCGCGGCGCCGCGGTCGCGCGCCGCCCGTGCCAGGGCCACGCCCATCTTGCCGCTCGAACGGTTGCCCAGGACGCGTACCGGATCGAGCGGCTCGCGGGTGCCGCCGGCGGTTACCAGGCAACGCTTGCCGGCCAGGTCGCCGCCGCGGCCGAGCAGCCGGCGGATGTGACCGACCAGCGCGTCCGATTCCAGCATGCGGCCGACGCCGCCGGCACCGGACGCGTGCCGGCCGCTGGCGGGGCCGGCAACTGCCACGCCGTCGGCCTGCAACTGCGCGACGTTGCGCCGGGTTGCCGGGTGGGCCCACATTTCGGCTTCCATCGCCGGCGCCACCAGGACCGGCGCGCGGGTGCCGAGCGCGGTGAGGGCCAGCAGGTCGTCGGCGGTGCCGTGCGCCAGCCGGGCCAGGGTGCGGGCGGTGGCGGGGGCGACCACCAGCAGGTCGGCGTCCGCCGCCAGCGCGATGTGCGGTATGCCGCGCGGGGCGAACATGCCGGTGTGCACCTCGCCCGGCGTGAGTGCCGCGAAGGTGGCGGCGGTGACGAAGCGCGCGCCCGCTTCGGTAAGGATCACGTCGACATGGGCGCCGTGCTGCACCAGCGCGCTCACCAGTGCCGCCGACTTGTAGGCGGCGATGCTGCCGGTAACGCCGACCACGACGCGGGCGCCTGCGAGCACGCCGCGGTTGTGTATGGTGTCGTTCATGACGATGGTTCCTGCTCCGGTTCGGCGCGGTTGAGGTCGTAAACGATGCGCAGCCCCTTCAGCGTGAGCCAGGGATCGATGCGTTCGATTACCGTGGTCTCGGCGGCGATTACGTCGGCCAGCCCGCCGGTGCCGATGACGCGCATGCCCGGCCCCAACTCGGCGCGGAACCGCTCCACCATCCCCTCCACCAAGGCAACGTAGCCGAACACCAGGCCCGACTGCATGGCGTGTACGGTATTGCGCCCGATCGCCGCCGGCGGCGGCCGCAGTTCCACGTTCGGCAGCCGTGCGGTGCGCCCGGCCAGCGCCTGCAGGGAGATCTCCAGTCCCGGAGCGATCGCGCCGCCGAGGTACTCGCCGGCCGCGTTGATGGCGTCGAAGGTGGTGCCGGTGCCGAAGTCGATGATGCACGCCGGGGCGCCGTAGTGGCTGCACACCGCAGCCGCGTTGACCACGCGGTCGGCGCCGACGTCGCGCGGGCTGTCGTAGCGAATCTTCACCCCGGTTCTGACGCCGGCGTCCACCACCAGGGGTGGCTGGTGAAACATGCGTTGCGCCAGCTCGGCGAACGCGGCGGTGAGCGGGGGCACCACGCTGGCCAGGGCCACCCCGTCGATGGTCGACGGGTCGATGCGGGCGGCGCCGAACAGCCCGGCGACCAGCACTTCATACTCCTCGGTGGTGGCCAGTATGCGGGTCTGGACGCGCCAGCTCGCGCGCAGCTCGGCGCCGTCGAACACGCCGAGCACGATGTTGCTGTTCCCTATGTCGATGCCAAGCAGCATACGTTGGATCCTGTCCCAAAGGATTGCGTGGCCTTGGCGCGGACGATGCTATTGTTGCCTATGTCGATGCCGAGCAGCATACGGCGGACTCCTGTCGCAAAGGACTGCGGGTGGCCTCGGCGCGGACTTCCACGTCATCCGGCAGCAGGACATTATCGATGAGCCGTACGCCCTCCACCCGGGCGGCGAGGGACAGCAGCGCGCGCGCCGTTGCGGCGTTGTCCGGCAGTTCGCGCAGGTTGTCGGGGTCGGCGAGGCTCAGGTATTCCAGTTCCACGCTGGCGGCGGTGATCGGGCCGCGCGCCAGGCGGAGCAGGGTGTCGCGCTGCCGTTCGCCGTCCAGCCAGGCGCGGCCGGCGGCCAGCAGGCCGCGGTACAGGGAGGTGGCGCGGCGGCTGCCGCGGTCGCTGAGCAGCTTGTTGCGGGAGCTCAGCGCCAGGCCGCCGGCGGTGCGCACGGTCGGACAGCCGACGATGGTGACCGGCAGGCCGAGGTCTTTGGTGAGGCGGCGCACGACGGCGAGCTGCTGGGCGTCCTTGCGTCCGAAATAGGCGCGCCGCGGCGTGAACAGCACGAGCAGCTTGGTGACAACGGTGGCGACGCCGGTGAAATGATCGCGGCGCGCGGCGCCCTCCAGCGGGCGCGACAGCTCGCGTACCTCGACGTAGGTCTGAAAGCCGGCGGGGTACACTTCCTCGGGCGGCGGGGTCCATACCAGGTCGACGCCTTCCCGCGCCAGCAGGTCGAGGTCGCGGTCGAGGTCGCGCGGGTAGGCGTCCAGGTCGGCGCGGTCGTCGAACTGCGCCGGGTTCACGAAGATGCTGACCGCCGTGTGGTCGCACTCGGCACGGCTGGCGCGCACCAGCGCGAGGTGGCCGGCGTGCAGGGAGCCCATGGTGGGCACCAGGCCGGCGCGGCCGGCGATGGCGCGCCGCGCCGTTCGCACGTCGTCGGCGCGGGATACCACACGCATTGCTAGCGCTCCGCTCCCGCGGCGTGCGGCGCCGGCGGCGGCTCACCTGTCGGTGTTCCCTGCTCGCCGGCGCACTCGCGGAAGCGTTCCAGCTCCGACTGTTCCATGAGGTAGCTGTGCTCGCGGACCGGGAACTGCCCGCTGCGCACCTCGTTGCAGTAGCGGGTTACGGCCGCGGTGATCTGCTCGCCGACCGCCGCGTACTGCTTGACGTAACGCGGCGCCTGGCCGGTGTGCATGCCGATTACTTCGTGGTAGATCAGCACTTGGCCGTCGCACCCGGGACCGGCGCCGATGCCGATGGTGGCCACCGGCACGCGCCGGGTTACTTCGGCCGCCACCTTGCGCGGCACCGCCTCGATCACGATGGCGAAACAGCCCGCTTCGGCAACCGCGACGCCGTCGAGCAGCACGCGCCGGGCGGCTTCGGCGTTCCTGCCCTGCACGCGGTAGCCGCCGTACAGGTGTTCCGACTGCGGCCCGAGCCCGACGTGGCCCATCACCGGTATGCCGGCCGCGACGATGGCAGCGATTGCCTCGGTCCGTTCCGCGCCGCCCTCCAGCTTGACCGCCTCGCAGCCGCCCTCCTTGACCAGGCGCACGGCGTTGGCCACCGCGTCGCGGGTGGCGGTCTGGTAGGAGCCGAACGGCAGATCGCCCACCACGAAGGCGGCGGGGGCGGCGCGGGACACGGCGCGGCAGTGATGGATCATCTCGTCCATGGTGACCGGCACCGTGCCCGGGTAGCCGAGCATGAACGAACCGAGGCTGTCGCCGACCAGGATGAGGTCCACCCCGGCGCGGTCAGCGAACCGGGCGCTGTAGAAGTCGTAGGCGGTGATCATCGCCAAGCGCGGCGCGGCACCCGTGCGCTTGGTGACCTGACGGATGGTGACTTTGTCGCGATCCACGGCGTTACCTCTGCCACCAGTCGTACTTTCGTCCGTTGCAAGCAGGGCGCCGGGAGGGCGTACAGAATAGCTGCGTCGTCCCGGTCGACCCACGATCCAGGCAACGGTACCGCGCCGCCGGCGCGGCGCGAGAGTTCGGACTGTTCGTTCGCTGCCGCAACGCGGTCAGCGACGCTATTAACGTAGCGAACGGGTGTTCCGACCGTCAACCGGCCTCGGACCGAACCTGACCGAACCTGGCCGTACCACCCGTCATCAGACCGTGTCCGACTGTCCGGCTTCCGAGGTGCTATAATCACAACACGTGAGCGCGACTGTGGTTTCGGTGCCAACAGCCTTGTGGATGGCCAACAGGCGGGCGGAGTTCGTTGCGTGCCGCACCCCGCTGGCGGCGGAGGCGATAGGGTGACAACGCAGCAACGCCTATTCACTCCCGGCACGGGAGCAACGCCGCCGGCCTTGACGGGGCGCGAGCGGGAGCAGGGAGTATTGACCGGATGTCTGGCAGACCTGCTCGGCGGCACGTCGCCGCCGCATGATGTCGTGCTGACCGGTCCGCGCGGCACCGGCAAGACGGTGCTCATCAACTGGTTCGAGCGCGCCTGCCGCGACCACGAACCGGACGTGGACGTGCTAAAACTGACCCCGTCCGACATCCCTACGCGGGACGCCCTGATCGAGGTTCTGGCACCGCCGGCCGGAATAGCGAAGCTGCTGCCCCGGAAACTGGGCGTAGCGGCGGTCGGCTCGGTCGAGTGGGCTCCGCCGACCGGGGGGGTGCGGAACCTGCGGGCGGAGTTGACCGCCCGGTGCCGAAGAAAGCCGCTGGCGGTACTACTCGACGAGGCGCACACGCTGGACGTGGAGGTGGGCAGAACGCTGCTCAACGCCAGTCAACAGGTGCGCGTCGACGCACCGTTCCTGCTGGTGCTCGCCGGCACGCCGGGTTTGGCGGCGCATCTCGGCACTATGGACGTGTCTTTCTGGAGCCGCTTGGGAGAGGGGCGTCTGGGCATCGGCCTCTTGAGCGACGCGGCTGCCCGTGCCGCCCTGGTTGAACCGCTGGCAGCCCACGGCGACGGTATCGACGCCGACGCCCTCGCGACGGTCGTGGAATACAGCCAGCGCTATCCGTACTTTATCCAACTCTGGGGCGAGGCCCTGTGGAAGCGGCTTCTGTCCACCGGCGCGACGCGGCTGACCGCGGCCCACGCGGCTGCGGTGCGGCCCGACGTGGTCGCCAGGGTCACCGACTATTACGAGGATCGGTATCTGGAGTTGGATCAATCGGGATGGCTGGCCGTTGCCGAGCGCGTTGCCGCGCGCTTTCAATCCATGCCGACGCTGACTTACGAGGAGCTGAAGTCGACGGTCGCCGCCGGCCTCCCGGCGCACGCGGAGCCCGGGCAGGTGCACGCGGCCCTGAACGCCCTGCAGCGGCTGGGTTTCGTCTGGCGGCCGCCCGGACAGCTTCCACCGGTCCGCTACGAGCCCGGTATCCCCTCGCTGATGGCCCACGTGCTCGACCACAACGGCGCGGCTGACGGCTGCAATGCGCGTGGTTGACGGTTGCCGTGCCTGTGGTACGGTAGTCTACCCGTGCATGTCCAGTATGGACGTTGGATTGGCGGGGTACTGCAGGGCGACCTGGGCGTGTCACTCAGGGGAAGCGTGCCTATTGCCCCGAAGAACCTGGCCAGGTTGCCCGTGACGTTCGAGCCCGACCTGGCTGCTTACCTACTGGGGCAGGCAGCGCGGCCGCTGGCCGTCGGCGGAGCTGATCCGGCGCCTGACCTCGGACCCCGCCGATGCCGCGAGGCTGCACGACCGCGGCCGCATCGGAGTCGGGTTGAAGGGCGACCTGCCGGCCGGCGGCGCCCGCCTGATGCAGGGGACACGGCTATCGCTGCACCGTGGTGGCAGGCCGGGTGACCAGGCGTGACGGCCACCCCACCGGCGCGCTGCCGGGCAAGCTGGTGCGCGGCATGCGTGCGCAGCCCCGATCACCGGCAGCATGCCAAGAGGCAGCTGCCCGGTCCGCGTCAACCGAGTCTCACGGCGTATAGCGTCCGTTCACCCGCGGGGCGCCCTGGCCCGGGTTCAACGCTCGTGGTAGAGCGAATTCTCTCGCACCGCAAGCAGATCCGAGGCGATGGCGGCGATATCGGAGAAGAACTGTTCTTCGTGCTGCGTACGCCAGCGGATTGTATCGAACAGGTGCCTTGGAAAGGAGCGCACCAGATCCGCTACTGTAGCCGCGTCGATCCCGACCTCCTTGCTGTTGGCCTCAGCCATGATGTCGGACCAGCGGAACATTCCATGGGTGCAGATTGCCCAAAGGTCGGCGATGTCCTTGCTCTCCAACCGGTATATCGCCGTGACCTTGTTCGAAAGGATGTTGCGCAGGAGTCAATATGTGCAAGGGTCAGATAGGGCGGTGCTTCGCAGGCGGCGAGCGTGCTCAGCACTCCATTCTGCAGGGGGTACAGGGTCTCCTCGTAATAGGCGTCGGATTCGTGCATAGCGCTCCCGCAAGGACCGGGGCCAAAGTCGCGCGATCGTCTCCACAGTCAACAACGTCCTGACTTCATCGATTGTCAGCGCTGTTACGATACGCTGCCACGGCAACGATTGCAGCATACGCGCGAACAGGGCCGGTCTATCGAGGTGCCCGATGCTCTCGCTGCGTCCGCGCAGTACGTCCGCCACATCCTCGGGATCGTAGCGGTAGTCCCACACGATTGTTCTTGCGATGCGGCTCAGTTCCCGGTCGTCCACGGCACCAGTGTATTACCAACGTGGAGCCTTGCCAAACGGATGCCGCCGGCGCTGTCCCCGACTCCTGGGGAGTCTGCGCATCGTGGTGGGCGTCGACGTAGCGGTGCTCACGGGCGAACCGGAACTGGTCGGCCTGCTCCGCCAGCAATTGCAGATCCAGGCTGAAGTAATGATGATCGCCCTGCTGGAGCGGGACTATCCCATGGTGTCCGGCGCAAACCTGGTGTTCGCCACCGGCGTGCTGGTGATCAACCTGGACAACCGCCTCGTCGATCCCTCGGGCCAGCATCCGCTCGGTACCGACCAACTCGGCCGCGATGGATGGATCCAGGCGCGCCTGATCGACGCCTACCTGACCGAGGAGGTCGCGGCGGAGGGCCGTTCACGGCGGCGGCCAATTCCTCGTCCGGGTCGTCGGACAGGTAGTGGGGCGGCAGCAGGCCGTGGTTGATGGCGCGGCGGATCGGTGATCATGGAGGTGGTGGCAGGCCGGGTGCGCGGCATGCACGCATAGCCCGACCTGCAACGGCGTAGCGATCACCCGTGGCCGAGTTCTACAGCGGGGGCAGATGTCCATACAGAAATTGATTGACCAGGTAGACTTGAATTGGTCAGATTGGTCAGAGAACGGAGTGAGGGTAGTCGCATGATCGTCAGCGTGTCCGAAGCCAAGGCACAGCTTTCGAGCTTGCTCGACAGGGTGTATCACGGCGAGACAGTGACCATCGCCAAGAACAATCTCCCGATTGTGGATCTCGTCAAACACCAACCGCGCGGCAAACGCCGGCTCGGGCTGTTGCGCGGTCGGATTGTCGTTCCCGACGACTTCACCGACGAGAATCCCGTGATCAACGAGCTGTTCTATCCGACTGACGACTGACGACTGACGACTGAAGCGAGTGAAGCTGCTCCTGCCGTTGCTCCACCGAGATCTGTTCGACCGCATGTTGATTGCGCAGAGCCAGATCAACGATCTCGTGCTGGTGACCGACGACTCCCAGATCGCGGACTACGACTGCCGCATCCTGTAGGTGTGGGGTATGGGCGCTGCCGCCGCGAGACACCTCGGCTAGGCGGGGGCGGGCCGCCGGGCGGTGCCTGAGAGGGCGGTGCGCCGTACCAGGACGGTGATCGCTACCCAGGCGAGCAGCGGCAGCGCGGCGAAGTTGAGGGCGTCCCACCCCACCAGGACCAGCGCGGTGCCGGCCGATAGGGAGGCCAGCGCCTGCGCGCCGAACACGCCGAAGTCGTTGATGGCCTGCAGGCGAAAGCGTTCGGCCCCGGCGGCCCTCCGCGCCAACAGCACGGTGCCGCCGAGAAACAGCATGTTCCACCCGAGGCCGAGCAGGACCAGTGCGGCCCAGAACGCCTGGGGCCTCGCCGCGTACACCCCCACCACGATCGATGCGGTCATGCCGGCCACGCCCACCAGGAGCACGCGAGCGACGCCCAGGCGGTCCATGATGTAGCCGCTGGCGAGCGACGGCAGGTACATCGCGATGACGTGGCTCTGGATGATGATGGCGGTGCGATCGAGGGGCACGCCGGCCGCGCTCAGGTTCAACCTCTGTCGGCGCTCGGGCGCGAGCAGGCTGTACTCGCTGCGCGACGGAGGAACCTTGTACCTGTCCGACTGGAGCGGGGTCTCCCATCACGACGAGTACCTTGAGATCGAGGAGGTAATGGAGACTCCCGAGGTGGGACCCGGCGACCTGCTGCTGCTGCGCGTCAACACCATTCACGCAACCCAGTCCACCGACGATCGGCGTGTCGCGGTATCGCTGCGCACGTGCGATCCGGAGACGCCGATCGACTGGCATCGGATGGCCGGCAGTCCTACCTCGCCTGATGGAATACGTCGGAGGCATGACCGGGGGCAGGCCTCCGAACAAGCTGGTTTACTCGGTTTTCCGAGCCACCCAGGAAAACGACTTCGGCATCACTTTGGGGGATATCCTGCCGATCCTGACTGGCGAACGCGCGTAGCCAAGCTCCTCCAGGTTAAGGCGTCACGATGCGAGGTCGTCCCGCCACAGTGCCGCCAGGAAGAATTCGAGCGGCCAGATCTCGATGTCGCGCGTGGTGCCGGGCTCGATGCGGGGCCGCTCCTCACGGCACACCACGATGCAGCGTTCGACCAGCCCCTCCTCGGCCAGCGCGCGCAGCCCGCGCAGGTGCTTGGCGTGGATCCTGCGGGCTGCCTTGGCCTCGATGGCAACCCTTCCGTCGAGGATGAAGTCCACCTCGTAACCGGACCGGGAGCGCCAGAACGCGAGCGGGGTCCGCGGGCGGCGGTAGTCGATCCAGGTGCGCAGCTCGTGCAGGACGTAGTGCTCGAAGAACTCGCCGAAGTCGGCGGACGCCTCGTGGACCGGCGGCAGGCGCCGCAGCGCGCGCACCACGCCGGTGTCGAAGAAGTAGAGCTTGGCGGTCTCGATCGCCTTGCGCTTGACAGTGCTCGTGAACGGCGCCAGTTCGACCGCGATCAGGGTATCGGCCAGGATTCGGTACCACTGCACCACGGTCTGTCGCGGGAGTTGCGCGTCGCGGGCGACGTTGGAGTAGTTCAGAAGCTGCGCATTGGTGGCGGCCGCGGTCTGCAGGAAGCGCGCAAAGCCGGGCAGGTTGCGGGTCAGGCCCTCCGCCGCGACCTCCTCGGTCAGGTAGCGGTCCACGTAGGCGGCCAATTCCTCGTCCGGGTCGTCGGACAGGTAGTGGGGCGGCAGCAGGCCGTGGTTGATGGCGCGGTGCAGCGAGAATCGTCCTTCCGCGCGCAGTTCGCACCACGAGAACGGGTGCATGACGCGGTCGCTGCCGCGCCCGCCGAGCAGGTTGACCCCCTTGCGGCGCAGGGCGCGCGCGCTCGATCCGGTAAGCAGGAACCGTATGCCGCGCGTCTCGATCATCAGTTGCACCTCGTCGATCAGCGCCGGGCACTTCTGGATTTCGTCGATGCACACCACGGTGTCGCGCAGGCCGCGCGCCTCCACCTCGCGCCTGATGCGCGTCGGATCGGCCAACACCGAAATGAGCAGCCCCTGGTCGAGCAGGGTGAAGGTGAGTTCCACCGTGTCCCCGAGCTGCCGGCGGACGTAGGTGGTCTTGCCGGTCTGGCGCGGCCCGAACAGGAACACCGACCGGCGCGCGAGCAGGCGCTCCAGCTCGAGCCGGCGCCCGATCCAATCGTCTCTTTCGACAAAAGTGCCTTCAGACATGGCGTTCATCATGATAATCGCTAACAGAGATGGCGAAAAGTACGCGATTCGCCGTCGCAATTGTGCGCCGCGCGTGCATGCGCAGAGTCAGGACAATCCCTTGTGCCGCCGCACGTTGACCGCTTTCCCTGCGAGCCGCGGTTGGGCTCGTCATCAGACCGTGTCCGACTGTCCGGCTTCCACGGTGCTATACTCGGTGACGTGAGCCCGGCAACGTGTCTTTCTGGAGCCGCTTGGGAGAAGGGCGTCTGGGCATCGGCCTGCTGAGCGACACGGCTGCCCGTGCCGCCCTGGTTGAACCGCTGGCAGCCCACGGCGACGGTATCGACGCCGACGCGCTCGCCACGGTCGTCGAAAACAGCCAGCGCTATCCATGCTTTGTCCAACTCTGGGGCGAGGCCCTGTGGAAGCGGCTTCTGGCCACCGGCGCGACCCGGCTGACCGCGGCCCACGCGGCTGCGGCGCGGCCCGACGTGGTCGCCAGGGTCACCGACTACTACGAGGATCGGTATCTGGAGTTGGATCAATCCGGGTGGCTGACGGTCGCCGAGTGCGTGGCCGCGCACTTTCAATCCATGCCGAAGCTGACCTACGAGGAGCTGAAGTCAGCGGTCGCTGACGGCCTCGCGGCGCACGCGGAGCCGGGGCAGGTACACGCGGCCCTGGACGCCTTGCAGCATCTGGGCTTCGTCTGGCGTCCGCCCGGACAGCTTCCGCCGGTCCGCTACGAGCCTGGCATCCCTTCTCTGATGGCCCACGTGCTCGACCACACCGCACCGACGCATGCAGCGCCCCGGCTACGGCGGCGATGAAGGCGAGAAGCACCGTACCGGGTAACTGTGTGCGATCGACTACCGCCGCCGCGGACCCCGCTCACCTTCCGGCGCTCCCGGTCCGGTTACGACGAACCTCGTCGGGTGCGCACGCGGTTGAGCAGAAACTGGAACGATCCCGCAAAACCTGCCTCCAGGTGAGCTCCGGCCATGTGGCGGTACACCGGTGCCAACAGACTTGTCGCTCGCAGCCGACTCCCCGCCGGTCCGCTATCGGGGACGCACCTGGATCCGCGTGGGACCGCGGCGAGCCGTGGCAAGCTTGCAGGACGAGCGCATCCTGAACGAGAAGCGCCGCCATCGCGAGAGTTCGTTCGACGCCCATCCGGCCCCCGGAGCGCGACTCACCGACCTGGATCTACGACGCGACGCCTGCTGCTTCGCATCGACCCCCGGTAGGCGGGAGCGCAGGTCTCCACTCGTGGTGCGATCACGCGTCGGCCTCCCATCTCACGAGTGTCGACTCGGCGGTCAATCTACAGAAGACCAAACCCGACCTGAACGCGCCGCGAAGGCCCTGCAGAAGCTGGAACGATCGTGCTGAGTCGGCCGCCCGGACTCCTGGCCGCACATTGCGCGCGATGCTGCGCTGGCGGCGGATCCAGAAGCGGACGCGCCTTACAATCGCTTCAGTCCGCAGCCCCCAACAGCCGCCGAAATGCGTCAAGATCAGGCGCCTGTATCGCCGCCCGATGCAACTGCTTGAGGCGCTGCACGTCACCGCCGATGGCCTGCAAGTGGGTAGCTGATGGCTCCGCCGCGCCGACGCCGAAGCGCAGCTCCAGCACTTCCCGGATACTCTCCAGAAGCCCCTGCTCGATGCCCTGCTCGATGCCCTGTTCGGTGCCTTGCTTGATGCCTTGCTCGATACCCTGCTCCAGGATTTCCGCTCCCCAGCGATCAATCTTCTCCGCCAACACTGCGCTTGCCTCCTCGTACTCGCGGATCGATGGCAACTCCACGCCCCACTTCCGTCCCATGGCGCCCAGCCACAGATCGAAGGTCGTGGTCAGCCCCGGCTCGCCCTCCGCGGCGAGCCATTCTCCCAACTCTCGCACCCGCTCCGGCAACGCCCCGGCGTGTACGCTCTGCTCCACTTCCGCTACCCACGTCAGCAGGTTCGGACGTGGTAGATCATCCCGCTTCAGCGCCACCAGATCAACCACCTCATAACTCAGCGCGAGGTGCGCCGGTCCGTCCTGCTCCAGCCCCGCCACCAGTCCGGCCAGCGTCTCCGGCGCGTCCCAGCGGCTGTCGCCGTTGTACACCACCACCTGCAGCACCGGATCGGCCGTGTCCCCCTTGCTCCAGCGCGTGCGGTCGCGATACAGCCGCTGGTACAGGAGACTCGTGTAGTTCAGGAACCGTAGCGGCATCGAGTAGTCCACGTCCGACTGATGCTCGATCACCACGTGCAGCGTGTGCACGCCGCCGTCATCGGCGCGCCGGTCGATCGACCAGACCACGTCGCCGAGCCGGCGACGCAGTTCGTCGGTGATGTTCTCGGTGGGGAGTTCCCGCAGGCTGCCGAAGTCGAGTGCGCCAGCCCATCCGGCGGGGCGGCGCGGGGCGATGAAGCCGATGAGCAGGTCATGCATGATGCGCCGGTGGTTGAGCAGGCGTTTGTAGGAGGCGTCGTCCATGAGTCTCCATTGGTGGCCGCGCCGTCGCCATGACGCCGTGGTATTCGGACGGAAACCGTACCTGACGAGTTGCGGGATGGCAAGCGTGGCGGCGTGGCGGCGTCCGGGCACGCGCGCCGCCGAGCGCGCCCGGAAGGCCCCGCAGATCCCGCAGATCCCGCAGATCTCGCAGGTTCGTGTGCTTGACGGTTGCCGGGAATGTGGTAGAGTGACGCTTCAGGAGTAAGGACAAACGCAAATGAAGCGCACTCATACAGCCCGCCGTAGCCCGTTAGCTGCAGCGCTTCTGCTCCGGCCTGCTCCGGCCTGCTCCGGCGCAAACCAAGCGCCCGGTAAGTTCTGACCGTTCACCGAGCCGCAATCACCACTCCTTCGCCATCAGTGCCGCTGACGACGTAGCGGCTCCCTTCGCCATCCACACCCATCGCACCACGCTCGCACGAGGCGGCGCTCCCGGCGCCGTCCGCTCCTATCCGGGCGGCGCCGCCCGGATAGGCGACTACAAGAACCATGCGAACAGGCCGGAGTTTCCGGCCCAGGATCACGGGCAGCGGGACGCAGTCCCGATCCCGAGAACGAGGAGGAGTACGTGATGACTCCAAGACTCTTGTTGATGACACTGGCGTTCGCGCTGGTGGCTTCCGTTACGTTTGCCGCCGCCGAAGGCGAGGAGGCGGCCGCGGCCGAGAAGGAGATGGTGGTCGACCCGAGCACCGGCAAGATGGTCACCGCGCCCGAGTACGGCGGTACGATCCGAGCGATCATGAACTTCAAGCCAGAGGGGATCGACCCCTATTTCCGCTACACCGCGGGAAACCTTATCGGGCTGGTCAACGAGAAGCTCGGCGTCGGCGACTGGGCGGTCGACCGGAGCGTGGTCGGCTACACCACGCTGTTCCTGCCCGATGAGGCCCTCGTTGGACAACTGGCCGAGAGTTGGGAGAACCCGGATCCGCTTACCTCCATCTTCAAGATCCGCGACGGCGTGTTCTGGCACGACAAGGCGCCGGTGAACGGTCGGCAACTGACCGCGCACGATGTCGCCTATAGCTGGCAGCGGCTCCTGTTCGGGGTGGACGGCGGCGAGTCGAGCCCTGACTGTCGTCCGGGAGGCTTCGACATCTGCAACATCAAGTGGGAGTCGGTAACGGCTACCGACGACTCCACGGTGGAATTCAAGCTGCAGGAGCCTTCTGTGACCGCGTTCAGCCGCATGCTCGTCGCAGAGCATGGCTACATCGTCGCCCGCGAGGTGGTCGATGAGTTCGGGGATATTCAGGACTGGCGCAACGTGACCGGAACCGGCCCCTACCAGCTCACCGACGTGGTGGAGGGCAGCTCCTGGACCTACACCAAGATCGACGATTACTGGGGCTTCGACCCGAAGTTTCCCGACAATCGCCTGCCCTACGCGGACACCATCGAGTTCCTCGTCGTCAACGACCCGACAGCCATCACCTCGCTGATGCGTTCAGGACAGGCGGACTGGATTGGGTTCGGACTCAACTCCCATCTCACCAGTGTCGACTCGGCGGTCAATCTACAGAAGACCAACCCGAACTTGGTGCTCCACCCCTATGCCTACCGGTCGGAGACCGCGATCGGTTTCAACCTCCAGAAGGAGCCCTGGAGCGACATCCGCGTGCGCCAGGCCCTCAGCCTGGCCATCGACCACGAGTCCATCGCCGAGAACTACCAGCAGGGTTGGGGCGATGCAAGCCCGCAAGGGGCCACTGGCGCCAATGTGATCGGGTATGCCGTCCCGTACGAGGAGTGGCCCGAAGAGACCCAGCAATACTACCGGTATGACCCCGAGGAAGCCGAGAGGTTACTCGACGAGGCCGGCTATCCGCGCGGCGACGACGGCATCCGGTTCAGCACCATCTATTCGCACTACGAGTTCTTCGACCTCGGCTATTACCAAATCGCCATGGATTACCTGCGGCAGATCGGCATTGATGTCGAGATCGAGGAAATAACTCGCGCGCAGAATAGCGAGTGGGGCATGAACCACGGATATCCCGGCTTGCGCACGGACGTGTGGGCCGCCGAGTATCCCAGTGGCCTTGCCCCAATTAACTCATACTGGTCGCAAGCTGGCTGGAACCCCAACAACAACAGCGACGCGGTGTTCGACGAACTCTACGAGAACGCGCTGGCCGCTACTACCGTAGAGGAACAGAAGGAGTGGGCGCGGAAGGCCAACCTGCGCATCGCCGATCAGCTGTGGATGATCAGGGGGCCGATTGCACCCCTGTTCGGCGCCACCCAGCCGTGGATCAAGGGCTACAACGGGGAAGGCGATATCGGCGGGATGCAACGGTCCACCGTCCTCATGTACCTGTGGGTGGACCAGGACCTGAAGCGGGAGCTGGGCTTTTAGCGAAGCCACGTCGCTTGGGTGGCGAGGATCCCGCTGGAGGGCGGGGTCCTCGCTGTCTTGCCGGTCAAGGCATGACCGTGCTGATTCATTGACTGGTGAGCATCGTCAAGAAATGGCATTTCCACCGACATGAGAGCGTACGCCATCCGCCGCGTCCTGCTGCTGATTCCGACCTTCTTTCTGCTGACGATCCTCGTGTTCCTGTCGGTGCGGTTCATACCCGGGGACGCCGTCGACCTCCTCATGTTCCGGATGGCGGAGTCCGCCGTCGGCGGCACCGGCGTCGACCGGGCGGAACTGGAGCGGCGGCTCGGGCTGGACGTGCCGGTGCACGTGCAGTACGCGCGCTGGATGGGGGCGATCCTGCTGCGCGGAGACCTGGGCACACCGCTGCTGCGGCCGGAATCGGTCGGCGAGCTGATCGCCGGCCGGCTGCCGGCCACCATCGAATTGGGCCTGGTGGCGGTGACCGTGGGGGTACTGATCGGGGTGCCGATCGGGATCTACTCGGCGGTGCGGCAGGACACCATCGGCGACTACGTGGGGCGTTCCTTTGCCATCTTCGGACTGGCCACCCCCAACTTCTGGCTGGCGACGATCATCCTGGTGTTTCCCGCGATCTGGTGGGCGTGGTCGCCGCCGTTGCGGCTGGTGCGGCTGAGCGCCGACCCGGTACGCCACTTCAGCATGTTCATCGTGCCGGGGCTGATCCTCGGCACCTACCTGGCGGCGAGCACCATGCGCATGACCCGCACCATGATGCTGGAAGTGCTGCGCCAGGACTACATTCGCACCGCTTGGGCCAAAGGCCTGCGCGAGCGGCTGGTAATCCTCCGCCACGTGATCAGGAACGCGCTGATCCCGGTGGTGACGCTGGTGGGGCTGCAGGTACCGATCATCGTCGGTGGCTCGGTGATCATGGAGCAGATGTTCGCCATCCCCGGGCTGGGGCGGCTGATGATTGACGCCCTGTTCGACCGCGATTACCCGCTGATCTCGGGGATCAACCTGTTCTTCGCCGCCGCGGTGATGGTCATCAACCTGCTGGTCGACGTGCTGTACGCCTACCTGGACCCGCGCGTCCATTACGGGTGACGAGGTGATTCCATGGGTGAGGTGACCGTGCCGCTCGCGCGGCGGGAGCAGGGGGCGAAGGGACAGTCGTTCCTGCGCGACCTGCTGCGCCGGCTGATCAGGGAGCGGCCGGTGGGCGCGGTCAGCGGCGTGATCGTGCTGCTGCTGTGCCTGGTGGCGATCTTTGCCGACCTGTTGGCACCGTTCCACTTCATGGAGATGACCATGATCGACCGGCTCAAGGGGCCGTCGAGCACCTACCCGCTGGGCACGGACCACATCGGCCGCGACCTGTTCAGCCGCCTGCTGTACGGGGCGCGGGTGTCGCTCGTGGTGGGGTTCGCGGCCACCACGCTGAGCGTGGTGGTGTCGCTGCTGATCGGCGGGGTGGCCGGGTTCGTGGGCGGCAAGCTGGACCTGGCGGTGCAGCGCGTGGTGGACGCCTGGATGTCGTTTCCGGGCCTGCTGCTGCTGCTGACCATCATGACCATAGTCGGCCAGGGTATCCCGCAGATCATCGGCATGCTGGCGCTGGCCTCCGGGGTGGCGAACTCGCGGGTGGTGCGGGCGGCGGTGATCGGCATCAAGGGCAACGCCTACTTCGAGGCGGCGCAGGCGATCGGCAGCCCGTCGTGGCGGACACTGTTGCGCCACGTGTGGCCGAACATCACGGCGCCGATCATCATCATCTACTCGATCACGATCGGCTGGGCGATCATCGCGGAGGCGAGCTTGAGCTTCTTGGGGTTCGGGCTGCCGCCGGACGTGCCGAGCTGGGGCACGATGCTGAGCCGCGAGGGACGCCAGTACATGGAGATGGCGCCGCGGCTGGCAATGTGGCCGGGGGTGGCGCTGACGCTGGTGGTGTACTGCCTGAACATGGTGGGCGACGCACTGCGCGACCTGCTCGACCCGCGCCTGCGCGGCGGCGGCGGGGTGGCCGGCGGGGTGGGAGCCCGTGCCGCCGAGCGCGCCACGAAGGCTCTGCAGAAGCTGGAACGATCGCGCTGAGCCGGCCGCCCGGACTCCTGGCTTCACATTGCGCGCGATGCTGCGCTGGCGGCGCCGCCTTTTGGCCCATCCCGTGCGAAAAGCCCAGGAATCTGTCGCAATCCGACAGACTCCTAGGCGAATGATGGCGAATCCTAGTCGGGATCTGTTGTGGGTTCGAACGGGTTCAAATGCGGTGCTCCGGTTGGAGTGATGTGACGGACATTCCGCGTCACGACGGTCATTCCGTGCACCAGTGCGGTGGCGGCGAGAAGGCTGTCGATGTCCGGCAGGGGATCGACAATGCCGAGCCGCCCCCATTGATCCGCCACCGTGCCATCCACGTTCACGATTCGATCCTGGAACCGGGTACGGGTTCGGTCCAGCCAGGCGCGCAAAGCGATGGCGGAGCGCGGGTCGCGGCGGGCTACACGTTCGGCACCGCGCCGCAGTTCCCCCAATGTCAGGACGCTGAGGAACAGTTCGTCGGGTTTGCGCTCCCGAAACCAGGTGGTGACGAACTGGTTGGCGCGATCACGCTTGCGCAGCTCGGAAACCACGTTCGTGTCGAGGAGATACTTCATAGTTCAGCCGGTCGCGGCCCCGAACGCGCCTGGTCGAAGTCGGCATCGTCGCCTACGTCAGGCAGCGCAAGGAGATGATCGATGAAGCTCGCCGGCGTCTTCTCAAACGACGTCTCGACGAGGCTCGCTCCCTTCTGAGAGAGTTCCCACGTGCCGCGCTCCGAATCACTTCGCAGCAAGCTCTCCTCCACCAACTGGCGGCGCTCCCATCGAGTGGCGTTCCACCATCGTTCCTCGCCTGATGAGAGCGACTCGAGGTCATCGGCAGAAAGACGGCCGGACAAGCGCTCCCTCATGACGGGACGCAGCGCGCCGGCGCGGACCGAACCGCCCATCTCGTAGATGGTCTCCATGAGCGGTTGACGGAGCTCCTCCAGGCTAAGGCGGTTTCCGCTGCGCGGTCGCGTTGCCCGTGGATCGGGGGTAGGCGCGTCCCGGTCCGCAGCAGGCGAGGATTCATGGTCAGCGGCGTCCAGGACCTTGACGAGAGCCGACTCCGCGGTGTCCGTGAGCGGTTCCGCCCACTCCTTGAGGCGCTCCAGCGCTTGCGCCGAAATGCGAATGACTGGCATCCCGTCACCTCCAATGTATCTTTGTAACAAAGTAACATCATGTGCGTCGTGAGATCAAGATAGTAAATTGCAGACCAACCCGGTGTCGAAGGTGACCGTGGTCGGCGCATCCTCGAAAGATCGCAGCGAGCGTGGGCGGTTTCGGTCACGGTGACCTCGAATTCGCGACAGGTGAGCTTGGCGAGCCTTCATGTTGCTGCCGCTGGCGTTCGCGCTGGTGGCTACCGTTACGTTCGCCGCCGCCGAAGGCGAGGAGGCGGCCGCGGCCGAGAAGGAGATTGTGCTCGACCCGAGCACCGGCGAGATGGTCACCGCGCCGGAGTATGGCGGCACGATCAGACCGATCGTGGCGCTCAAGCCCGAGGGGATCGACCCCTACTACCGCTACACCGCCGGGTTCTGGATCGGGCTGGTCAACGAGACACTGGGTATTGGGGACTGGACCTTCGACCGGAGCGTGTTCGCCTTTGATACGCTATACATGCCCGACGAAGTCCTCACCGGGCACCTGGCCGAGAGCTGGGAGACCCCGGATCCTCTCACCTACGTGCTCCGCCGTCACTGGATGCTGCTCGTTGAGAATATCGTACAGCGTCTGCCGCGATACCCCATCCGCAGAGTCAGCGACCTGATCTGACGCTGGGCCGCCAAAGTCCGTGGTATCGGGCACCCGCAGCCGGCCCGTAGCGGCCGCCGCCGCCGCGCAGCCGCGGGTCGAGCAGGTCGCGCACGGCGTCGCCGAACGTGCACGTACACCGGCACGTCCAGCCCCAGCCGCCGCTCCAGCTCCGTCCGGTCGAATGCCGGTGCCGCCGCCCGCCGTCTCCGCCATCCGGAACATGAGGAGGTCGCGGCGGCGAAAAACAGGTTGATCCCCGACCCGCGCGTGCAGTACGGGTGACGGGGTGCCGCCATGGGTGAGGTGACCGTGCCGCTCGCGCGGCGGGAGCAGGGGCGAAGGGGCAATCGTTTCTGCGCGACCTGCTGCGCCGGCTGATCAGGGAGCGGCCGGTGGGCGCGGTCAGCGGCGTGATCGTGCTGCTGCTGTGCCTGGTGGCGATCTTCGCCGACCTGCTGGCGCCGTTCCACTTCATGGACGTGACCATGATCGACCGGCTCAAGGGGCCGTCGAGCACCTACCCGCTGGGCACCGACCACATCGGCCGCGACCTGTTCAGCCGCCTGCTGTACGGGGCGCGGGTGTCGCTGGCGGTGGGGTTCGCCGCCACCACCCTGAGCGTGCTGGTGTCGCTGCTGATCGGCGGCGTGGCGGGGTTCGTGGGCGGCAAGCTCGACCTGGCGGTACAGTGCCTGGTGGACGCCTGGATGTCGTTCCCGGGCCTGCTGCTGCTGCTGCTGCTGCTGACGGTGATGACCATCATCGGCCAGGGCATCCCGCAGATCATCGGCATGCTGGCGCTGGCCTCCGGGGTGGCCAACTCGCGGGTGGTGCGGGCGGCGGTGATCGGCATCAAGGGTAACGCCTACTTCGAGGCGGCGCATGCCATCGGCAGCCCGTCGTGGCGGACGCTGTTGCGCCACGTGTGGCCGAACATCACGGCGCCGATCATCATCATCTACTCGATCACGATCGGCTGGGCGATCATCGCGGAGGCGTCCTTGAGCTTTCTGGGGTTCGGGCTGCCGCCGGACGTGCCGAGCTGGGGCACGATGCTGAGCCGGGAGGGGCGGCAGTACATGGAGATGGCGCCGCGGCTGGCGATGTGGCCGGGGGTGGCGCTGACGCTGGTGGTGTACTGCCTGAACATGGTCGGCGACGCGCTGCGCGACCTGCTCGACCCGCGGCTGCGCGGCGGCGCCGGGTTGGCCGGCGGGGTAGGCGCCCGCGCCGCCGAGCGCGCCACCAAGGCCCTGCAGAAGCTGGAACGCAAGGGAAGCCCGTCCACCTAGCCAATCAGCAGGTCAGCAGACCGCGTCCTACTGTCAGGCTTCCAAGGTCGCTATACTCACAACCGTGAGTCCGACTGTGTTCAGGGAGGGTCCGTATCGTTTTTTCTTCTTCTCGCGGGAGGAAGCGCGAATCCACGTACACGTCATCTGCGCAAGCGGCGAGGCGCAGTTCTGGCTTGCCCCGGCAGTTGAACCGGCGATGTCAAAGGGCATCAGCGCCCACGAATCGAGAGAGATCCAGCGAATCATCGAGCGACGGAAGGAGGAAATCGTAAATGCCTGGAATCAGCACTTCGCGGGCTGAGGTTGTGCAGCTCACTCCGGCCGGCCTGTGGCTGGCGTGGCGCGACACCGAACTGTACCTGGATCATGATCGTTTTCCGTGGTTTCGGCGGGCTTCCGTGGAGCAGGTATTCAACGTAGTCGAAGAGCGGGACGGGCACTTCCACTGGCCCGACCTGGACGTAGACCTTGCCGTTGATCACATCCAGTATCCGGAGAGGTACCCGCTGGTTGCCAAAGTGGATATGTAGCGACGGGAGTCGATCCGCTCATCGGCACTCTTCGACAAGACGCGCCCGTACTGCGCCAACGCCTTCTGCTCCACCTTAGCCGCGGTGGTCGCGTCGACCGTCGCGCGCCGGAATGGTCCGGTCCGCCCACAGCTCGGGAAGCCGCCGCGGACCAGCATCTCCCCCGCGGCTGCCGGCTCCGGCTGCCATCCCGCGCGGTGCATCTCCGCCACGCATAACCCCGGCAGCTCCACTACCGCGCAGCGCCCCTGCTGCCCCTGCCCGGCCAGCCAGTTGCCGCACTGAAAAATCCACACGAAGTGAAGCTGTTGCCGCATCCAAAGATCCACAGGAACGAGGCGGCGGTAAAGGGGGTGGGGTGCGGGGAGGGGGTGACGATTCCTGTGGATAGTGGGGATAACTGAAGTCTGGATGTGGACCAGGTCGTCGGCCAACGCGGTCGGCGCTTGGGAGCGGGCCGGGCACGGCGCGCAGAGCAGCCTCGATTTCGTCTGCCTTGGCGAGTTCTTGCTCGATCAGGCGGACCACCTCGGCCGCGGTCGGCACCGCCCGACGCTCGCTCCGGGCGGTCAACCGGCCCGCTCGGTCGGGGTGACGCGGTCGACGACCATACGCAGCAATTTCTGCTGCAGGCGCAGTATCTCACGCTGCAGCGCGGC
>MKWU01000589.1_pt1 | contig 68479 bp, 62 predicted proteins | sample 809101 | NCBI WGS metagenome assembly MKWU01 (sample SAMN05860141, study PRJNA318959) | sponge metagenome | host: Aplysina aerophoba | place: Slovenia: Piran, Adriatic Sea, Gulf of Piran | collected 2013-05-07
GGCGCTGGACGGCGTCGCCTGGCGGCGCGGCATCTTCGGGTTGGAGCCGCTCACGGTCATCACCGAGGCGTCCACGTTCGGCGACGACCCCAGCTCGCAGGTGAACGCCTATTTCGCCTCGATCATCGTCGGCGATCTGCGCCCCGCGCCGGAGGGCGCCGACCAGGACGCCGACCCCGGTCGTCTGGCGGAGGTCGACGACCGCGTCGGCTGGGCGGTGACCGGCGCCGAGGCGCTGTGGGTCTTCATCCGGGCCGTCCAGCGCACCGCCAGCCTCGACGCCGCCGTCCTGGCGGCGGACATCGAACGGTTCGACGACGTCGAGCTGTGGATGGACTCGGCCTCCTTCAGCCCCGCCCGGCACGCCCCCGGGGGGAGGGCACTGCGGGTCATCCGCCACGACGGCGGGGCCAGCCGCGTAGTCGAGTTGCGCATCCCCACCGCGCACTGACGGCCCCGCCGATCGTCCCCGGCCAAGTCGCCGTCCCCGGCCCCGCCGATCGTCCCCGGCCAAGTCGCCGCCCCCGGCCAGGTCGCCGCCCCCGGCCCCGCCGATCGTCCCCGGCCAGGTCGCCGCCCCCGGCCAGGTCGCCGCCCCCGGCCTGCCTACCGTCATTCCGCCCGAGGTCGGAATCCAGCAGTCGGCGGCCGCGGGCTCTCAGTAGCCGAGCGCGGTGTTCACCGGCCCCAGCAGCGTCTCGCCCGCACCGAAGCGGCGCACGTTCTCGGTCACCCGGCGGTCCAGCAGCGCCATCCCCATCTCCGGGGTGTTGCCCACGTGCGGTGTGATGATGCAGCTGGGCAGGTTCCACAGCGGGTGGCCGTCGGGCAGCGGTTCGGGGTCGGTGACGTCCAGCCCCGCGCCGGCAATGACCCTCGCACCGAGGGCTGCCACCAGGTCATCGGTCACGACGTGCTCGCCGCGCGCCACGTTGACCAACCAGCAGTGTTGCGGCATTCGTGCCAGCGCCTCGGCGTCGATGATGCCCCTGGTCTCTGCGGTGAGCGCCAGTGCCACGACGACGGCGTCAGCGCCGGCGAGGGCCGGGTGGAGTCCCCCAGGCCCGACGACCCGCACGTCGGGGGCACCAGCCAGCGGTTCGGGGTGGCGGCGCAGCACCGTCACGTCGCACTCGAACGGCGCCAGCAGCTTCAGCAATTCCGTGGTGATGCCACCGCCGCCCAGGATCGTGATCGCCGCGCCACCCAGGTTGCGGCCCTCGGGCCCCAGCCAGCTCCGGGCGGGCATGTAGGTGGTGAGCCCCCGCATCCCGGCCAGCATCATGCTCAGCGCCATCTCCGCCACCGGCTCGGCGTACACGCCCTTGCCGCAGGTCCAGAGCCGTTCGCCGTCCAGGAACCGCAGGTACGGCTCGATGCCGGCGTAGGGCAGCTGGATCCAGCGCAGCCCCGGGGCGCCCTCCAGTACCGCGCCCAGCAGGTCGGGGTTCTGGGGATCCGCCCAGATCAGCCCCTCGGCGTTGGCGGCAGGCGCCACGACGCCCCCGCCGGCGCTGACCGCGGCGGCCAGATCATCCCGCCGCCAGCATTCCGGCTCGACGGCCACCAGGGGTTGGCGTGTCATGGTTGCTCCTTCGATCGTGCCGTCTGTTGGGTCGCCTCGACCCCCGCCGTCGTTCCGGCGAAGAGCCTGTCCCGGATTCGATCCGGGGCCGGGGATCCATCGCCCAGCGGCTCGGCCTGCGTCTGCGGTCGGATCATCGGCGGCCTCGGCTGCGGTCCTCGAGGCACCGGGACCGTCCGGGTGCCAAGGCTAGATTGCACGACCAGTCACGACTCGGGCGAATCAGGAGGGCGCATGAAAGTACCGCTCACGGTGGGGGACTTCATCGACCGGGCCGCCCTCGTCTACCCGGACCGGCCCGCGCTGATCGACGAACCCGACCAGCCGGCGCCGAGCTGGGGGACGCTCAGCTACGGCGAGATGGCGAGACGTGCCCGGGCGCTGGCGGCGTCGCTCGACCGCCTCGGGCTCGGTTGGGGTGAACGGGTGGCGATCGTGTCGCACAACGCCGCCCGCCTGGCCACGACCATGTTGGGAGTCAGCGCCGCGGGGCGGATCTCGGTGCCGGTGAACTTCCGTCTCAACGCCGCCGAGGTGGACTACATCGTCTCGCACTGCGGGGCGCGGCTGCTGCTGATCGACCCCGAACTGACCGACGATCTGGCCGGTGTGGACTGCGAGCACCGCTTCATCATCGGGCCCGAGGCCGACGAGGCGCTCTTCGCCGACAGCGACGTCGCGCCGCGCCCCTGGGAGCCCGACGAGGACGCCACCGCCGCCATCAACTACACCAGCGGTACCACGGCGCGCCCCAAGGGCGTCGAGGTGGCCCACCGCACCATCTGGCTCAACGCCGTGACCTTCGGCTGGAGCGCCGGCGTGAGCGACCGGGACGTATACCTGCACACGCTGCCCATGTTCCACTGCAACGGCTGGGGGATGCCCTATGCGCTCACCGGGGCGGGCGCCACCCAGGTGGTGATCCGCAAGATCGACGGCGCCGAGATCCTGCGGCGCATCGAACGCCACGGCGTCACCTACCTGTGCGGGGCGCCGGCGGTGGTGGCGGCGGTCCTGGCGGCCGCCGAGGACTGGCCCGGGCCGATCCCCGGCTCGGGCACCGTGCGGATGACGGTGGCGGGGGCGCCGCCGCCCAGGCGCACCATCGAACGCATGGAGACCGAGCTGGGCTGGGAGTTCATGCAGCTGTACGGGCTGACCGAGACGGCGCCGTACCTCACGATGAACCGGATCCGCCCCGAGTGGGACGACCTGGCGCCCGCCGAGCGGGCCGAGCGGCTGGTGCGCCAGGGTGCCCCGGCACTGGGCATCAGGGTGCGCGTGTCGGCCACCGGCGAGGTGGAGGCCCGGGGCAATCACATCATGGAGGGCTACTGGAATCAGCCCGAGACCACCTCCGAGGCGCTGGCCGGCGGCTGGTTCCACACCGGCGATGGGGGTTACCTGGACGACGACGGGTACCTGGTGCTGACCGACCGGCGCAAGGACGTGATCATCTCCGGCGGTGAGAACGTCTCGTCCATCGAGGTGGAGGACTGCCTGTTCGCCCATCCGGCCGTGGCCGAGGTGGCGGTGATCGGCGTGCCCCACGATCGCTGGGGCGAGACGCCCAAGGCGCTGGTGGTGCTGGCCGCAGCCGCCACCGCCACCCCCGCCGAGCTGATCGCCCATTGCCGTGAGCGCCTGGCGCACTACAAGTGCCCCACCACCGTGGAGTTCCGCGACGCACTGGCGCGCACCGCCACCGGCAAACTCCAGAAGTACAAGCTGCGCGCCCCCTACTGGGCCGAGCGGGACCGCGCCATCAACTAGCGGTACGCGCCTCCGGTCGGGGGACACCGGTGGCCGTCGGCGGCGCGTCCGGCGAAATCGCGCCGGCGCCGCCCCCCGACGTCCCCCTCCCTCGGTGGTCGGCTGATGCCGGAGCGCTCGATTCACGCAGTTCTCTGTATCGTGCCACCGGCGAGGGTTCGGCCAGTGGTTGCCCGGCATCCCTCGGGTTCAGCGGAGATTCCCATCTGCCTCCCGTACCACCACCGCCGGCGCGTCCCGCCGGCTGCACGCAAGGAGACAAACAGTGGCATACAGGGCCGAATACATATGGATTGACGGATCCGTGCCTACCGCAGAGGTGCGTTCCAAGACGAAGATCCTCGCCGACGGCGAGGAACCGGGGATCTGGGGCTTCGACGGTTCCAGCACCAACCAGGCCGAGGGCAGCGACTCCGATGTCGTGCTGAAGCCGGTCGCCGAGTATCCCGACCCATTGCGCGGCGGCGACAACGTGCTGGTGATGTGCGAGACGTTCCTGCCCGAGACCATGGAGCCGCATCCCACCAACATGCGCGCCAGGACCAGGGCGGGACTCGACAAGTATGGCGATCAGGGTTTCTGGTTCGGGCTCGAGCAGGAGTACACCATGCTCGACCCGGTCAGCAAGTGGCCGTCGGGCTTTCCTCCCAACGGCTTTCCCGGCCCGCAGGGGCCGTACTACTGCGGCGTGGGTGCGTTGCGCATCCACGGGCGCGAGGTGGTGGAGCAGCACACTGACTGGTGCCTCGCCGCAGGTCTGGCGATCTCGGGCACCAACGCCGAGGTGATGCCCGGCCAGTGGGAGTTCCAGATCGGCCCGGTGGACCCGCTGGCCGTGGGTGACCAGATATGGGTGGCCCGCTACCTGCTTTACCGGGCAGGCGAGAACCACGAGATCGAGATCAGCCTCGCGGCCAAGCCCATGCAGGGCGACTGGAACGGTGCCGGCATGCACACCAACGTCTCCACGGCGTCCATGCGCGAGAGCTACGAGCCTGTCGTGGCCGCTGCCGAGGCCCTCGGCGCGGCGGGCAAGCCCGAGGAGCACATCGCGGGTTACGGCCACGGCATCGAGTTGCGACTCACCGGCGCGCACGAGACCGAGCGCTACGACACCTACAGCTATGGGGTCTCGGACCGGGGCGCCTCGGTGCGTATCCCGTGGCAGGTGCACCAGGACGGTCGCGGCTACATCGAGGATCGCCGGCCGAACGCCAACGCCGACCCCTACGTGGTCACCGGACTGCTGGTCCGGACCATCGGCGAGGCGCTCGCCTGAAGAACTTGGCTCCGGCACCTCCGGCGTGCGGTTCACGACTGAACCGCACGTGCGGGCCGCCGGTCAGCGGCGGATTCTGAGGGGTTTGGAGACCTCGGCGAAGAAGTCGTTGCCCTTGTCGTCGATGACGATGAAGGCCGGGAAGTCCTCAACGGTGATGCGCCAGACGGACTCCATGCCCAGGTCGGCATGGTCCAGGACCTCCACGGTGCGGATGGAGTCGGCGGCCAGGCGGGCGCCGGGGCCGCCGATGGAGCCCAGGTAGAAGCCCCCGTAGCGGGCGCAGGCGTCGACGACGGCCCGTGAGCGGTTGCCCTTGGCCAGCATGACCAGGCTCCCGCCGGCGGCTTGGAACTGCTCGACGTAGCTGTCCATGCGCCCCGCCGTGGTGGGGCCGAAGGAGCCCGAGGCGTAGCCCTCGGGGGTCTTGGCCGGCCCGGCGTAGTACACGGGATAGCGGCGCAGGTAGTCCGGCATCTCCCCGCCGGAGTCGAGTTGGGACTTGATGCGGGCGTGGGCGGCGTCGCGGGCCACCACGAGCGTTCCGGTCAGCGACAGCCGCTTGCGCACCGGGTGTGCGGTGAGGGTGGCCCGGATGTCGTCCATCGGACGGTTCAGGTCGATCGCCACCGTCCCGGTCGACAGGCTCTCGTCGGTCGTCGCCGGTAGGAAGCGGGCCGGGTCGGTCTCCAGGGCCTCCAGGAACACGCCGCCGGCGTTGATCTTTCCGAGCACTTGGCGGTCCGCCGAGCAGGACACGGCGATGGCCACCGGGCAGGAGGCGGCGTGGCGGGCCAGTCGCACCACCCGCACGTCGTGGCAGAAGTACTTGCCGCCGAACTGCGCGCCGATGCCGAACTGGCGGGTCAGCTCGAGGATGCGCTCCTCCCAGCCGGTGTCCCGGAAGGCCCGCCCGCCGGGGGAGCCGTCGGGGGGCAGGTGGTCCAGGTAGCGCGCCGAGGCCAGCTTGGCCACACCGAGGGCGTACTCCGCCGAGGTGCCGCCGATCACCACCGCCAAGTGGTACGGCGGGCAGGCGGCGGTGCCGATCTTGCGCAACTCGGCGTCCAGGAAATCGAGCAGGCTGTCGGGGTTCAGCACGGCCCGTGTCTGCTGGTAGAGGAAGCTCTTGTTGGCAGATCCGCCGCCCTTGGCGATGAAGAGGAACTTGTACTCCGCGCCACCGACCGCCTCGATGGCAATCTCGGCGGGAAGGTTGTTCCCCGTGTTCTGCTCGCTGAACATGTCGAGGGGGGCGAGTTGCGAGTAGCGCAGGCTCGACGTGCGATAGGTGTCGAAGACCCCCTGCGAGATGGCGACCCGGTCGTCGCCGGCGGTGAGGACCTGCTGGCCCTTGCGGGCCTTGACGATGGCGGTGCCGGTGTCCTGGCAGCCCGGCAGCACCCCGCCGGCGGCGATGTTGGCGTTGCGCAGCAGCTCCGTGGCCACGAAACGGTCGTTGGCCGAGGCGTCGGGATCGTCGAGGATGTTCCGCAGTTGCTGCAGGTGGCCGGGGCGCAGCAGGTGGGCCATGTCGCGCATGGCCTCGGCGGTCAGCAGGCGGATGGCCTCGTCGTCAACCTCCAGGAAACGCCGTCCCGCGGCGGTAATCAGCCGCACACCGTCGGTCGTCAGGAGCCGGTAGGGGACGTCGCCGGGGCCGGCGGGAAGTGTGTCCTCGTAGACGAAGTCCATGTGCGGCTCGCTGGTGTTGCCGGGGAGGCTGATGATTCTCCCGATCAACGGTACCGCGCGGCGAGTGCGGTTCAGCCTGCCGCTGGGGTCCCGGGGTAGGGAGGGGGGTCGTCGCGGGTGGGGACGGTCGGCTTGGTCCAACTCATGGCTTTGGCCAGGCCGCTCGCCACGGCTCGCCAGGCCTTCGGGCGCCAGCCCTCGGCGGCGCCGACGACCTCCAGCGAGTGGTTGAGATGCACGATGGCGGGAAGCCGCTCCAAGTCGAGACCGCGGACCATCTCCCGCTCGGGGTCGGCGAAGGTCAAGAACCTGTCCGCCCACGAACCCAGGAACTGGCGCGCCTGGTCCTCGGTCCCGCACACCAGCCAGCCCACCCGGCAGTCGGCGCCGGAGAAGTTGCCCATGACACGGCCGGCAGTCGGCAGGATCCAGCCGCTCTCATGGGTGAAGGGATCCAACGCCACGACGACGAGGTGGAACGTCGTGACCCACTCCTCGACCGCCCGGGGCTTGCCCGTCAGCGGGTGGAGCACCAGATCCGGCGGAGGTGACGTTGCCACGGGCTCCGAAGCTAGCGCCCCGGGGGAGATTCCCGGCGCAATCGCCCAGAGCCGGCGCGCCCGTCGAGGCGTGCCGTGCCGCTCGTTGCAGCGGGCTGCGCGTCGAGCGCGGTTCGGCGACACTGCGGGGGTGCAGGCGCCGCAACCGGAGACCTCGGGGATGCCCCTCGACGGCGCGGGCCGCTCCGACGTCGACCCCGCGCCGGCCCGGTCCGCCGCGACCCACCCTGCCCCAGAGGTTCTGCCCCCGGCGGTGGTGCCGGAACTGCGCCAGGAGTTGCTGGACTGGGCTCGTGGCCGGCTCCGAGACCTTCCCTGGCGGCGGACCCGCGATCCGTGGCGTGTGCTCGTGGCCGAGGTCATGCTCCAGCAGACCGCCGTGGGGCGAGTGCTCGAGCGGTACGGCGACTTCTGCGACCGGTTCCCGACGCCCGAGGCCTGCGCTGCCGCGCCGGCGGGCGACGTCATCGAGGCGTGGCGCGGTCTGGGTTACAACCGCCGGGCGTTGCACCTGCACGCCGCGGCGCGCCGCATAGCCGCGGCCGGCGGGGTCTTCCCCGCCGACCTGGACGGCCTCCTGGCGCTACCGGGCGTGGGGCCCTACACCGCCCGAGCCGTACTCGCGCTGGCCTTCGAGCGCGACGTCGGCGTTGTGGACACCAACGTGGGGAGGCTGCTGGCGCGCCTCGGCGGGCGACGCCTGGCCCGCAGCGAGGCGCAGGCCACCGCCGACGGCTTGGTGCCGGCGGGACGGGCCTGGCTCTGGAATCAGGCGGTCTTCGACCTGGGAGCGACCGTCTGCACTCGCCGCGCACCGGCCTGCGGGAACTGCCCGCTGCGCGGACACTGCGCCTGGGTCGGTGAGGGTCCCGACCCCGCGGACGGTTCGGCGGGCGTCAGCGCCGTCCAGTCGCGTTTCGAGGGATCCGACCGCCAGGGCCGGGGACGTCTCGTGGAGGCGCTCCGCTCGGGGCCGCAACCCAGCGCCGCGGCGGCGCGCCTGATGGGACTCGAGGATCAACCGCTGCGAGCTCGCCGCATCGTTGCGTCACTGCTGCGCGACGGCCTCGTCACCGGACACGACGGCGAACTGCAACTACCGGTCTGAGCGCGTGCGGTTCGCGTCGCCCGCATATTCGGCTCGGAGACGAATCCCGATCCGCCCCCCGCCGACCCCATCCTCCATAACTGTTCCGTGCCACGCCAGGCCTGGATTCCGGCCTACGCCGGAATGACGTGGGATGGGGGTCGATCTCTGCACGGCGCGAACGCCGGTGTCGGTGCCCTCAGGCGATGGAGCCTCGGAAGGGTTCCATGCCCTGTACACCGAGTCGCACCCGCAGCAGGCGGCCCACCATGGGCGCCTCGGCGGTCACCTCGGTGATCTCCCCGAAGTCGGTGACCCACATGTCGGTGCCGTCGAAGCAGCAGTTCAGCGGCACGTACGGGCACTCCAGGAAGTCCAGGTAGCTGCCGTCGGGGGCGATCACGTCGATGCCGCCACCCATGAACGCGGTGATCCAGTAGTTGCCCTCGGCGTCGAGCTTGAAGCCGTCGGGGGTGTGGCCCTCGGGCAGGTCGCAGATGTGCTCGATGCTGCCGTCAGGTCGCCGGCGCCGGACCGCCAGCGTGTAGGACTCCACCCAGACGACGCTGCCGTCGGGGTCCACCGCGCACCCGTTCGTGTAGACGGGCTCCAATTCCTGCAGCACGCGGCCACCGCCGTCGGGGAACAGCTCGAAGATGCGGCTGGGGTCGGGCTTGTTGACCGGGTCCCACTCGCCGGAATCGGTGAAGTACAGCGAGCCGTTGGGCCCGAAGGCCAGATCGTTCGGGGCGCCGAGTGCGATGCCGTCGATCTCGGTGGCCACGTAGCTCACCGTGCCGTCGGGGCGGATCCGCTGGATCGACGGCGCCACCTGGTCCGGCGCCTTCCAGGCTCCCACGGTGCCGCCGTTCTGGGTGACGTACACGTCGCCGTCGCTGCCGACGATGCAGGCGTTGGTGCCGCCGCCGCAGTAGCCGTAGACGGAGATTCCCTTGCCCTCCTCCCAGACCTTCACGTCGCTGGTGTAGGTCTCCACGAACACGACGCGCCCGTCGGGCAGCATGTCGGGCCCCTCGGGGTGTCCCAGTCCCTCACCCATCACCTCGATCGGTCGCTGCATGACGCCCCCTTTCGGTTCAGGCTCCGATGGCGTGGTAGCCGCCGTCCACGTGCAGGATCTCACCGGTGGTGGCGCCCAACCAGTCCGACAGCAGCAGCACGCAGGCCCGGGCAACCGGGTCCGCGTCGTTGACGTCCCAGCCGAGCGGGGCGCGCTGGATCCAGGCCTCCTCGAACGCGTCGAACCCGGGGATGCTGCGAGCCGCCATCGTGCGCACCGGGCCTGCCGCCACGAGGTTGACCCGGATTCCTCGCGGTCCCAGGTCGCGGGCCAGGTAGCGGGCGACCGACTCCAGCGCCGCCTTCGACACGCCCATCCAGTCGTAGACGGGCCAGGCCACCGTGGCGTCGAAATCCAGGGCCACCAGTGATCCACCGGAGTCCATCAGCGGTGTCACCACGTCGGCCAGCGCTTTCAGCGAGTACGCCGACACTTCCAGGGACACCGACACGTCCTCCCAGCCGGCGGCCATGAAATCGCCGCCCAGGCAGACCTGCGGGGCGAATCCGATGGCGTGCAGGGCGCCGTCCACGCCACCCCAGCGCTCGGCCAGTGCCTCGCGCACGGCGACCACGTGGTCCGGCTGGGTGACGTCGAGTTCCAGCACCTCAGGGGTGGGATCCAGCTTGCGGGCGGTTCGCTCGGTGAGTCGCAGGCCGCGCCCGGCGCCGGTCAGGATCAGCTCCGCCCCCTCGGCGGTGGCCAGTTGGGCGACGGAGAAAGCCAGCGAGGCGTCGGTCAGCACGCCGGTGATCAGCAATCGCTTCTGAGACAAGAGGCCCATCGGCGTCAAGCTACCCTAGGCCCTATGCGCATAGGTGTTCTGGGCGGTACGGGTCCCGCCGGACGGGGTCTCGCCGTCCGGTTGGCGAGTGTGGGATTCGAGGTGATCCTCGGATCGCGCTCGAAGTACCGCGCCATGGAGGCGCGCGACAAGCTCGTGGCCGTCTGGCCCGACAGGGAACTGCCGATCGACTCGGGCGACAACGAGACGGCCGCCGACTGCGACCTGATCGTGCTGGCCACGCCGTGGGACGCCGCCGCTGCCACCGTGCAGTCCGTCGAGGGCCACCTCAACGGCAAGGTCGTGGTGTCGATGTGCAACGCCCTGGCCCGCGTGGCCCATGAGTTCCAGCCGCTGGTGCCGCCGCGGGGGTCGGTGGCGGCGAGCGTCCAGGCGGCGGTGCCCAAGGCCAAGGTTGCGGCCGCGCTGCACCACGTGCCGGCCAAGGAACTCGGCGAGATCGACCACCCCGTGGACTCCGACGTGCTGATCTGCTCGGACCACCCCGATGCGACCGAGGCCACGGCCGCCATCGTCACCCAGATTCCCGATCTGCGCCCGCTGGATGCGGGCGAGTTGTCCAACGCGGCACCGATCGAGGCGTTCGCCGCCGTGCTGCTGCAGCTCAACGGCCGCTACAAGACCCGGGTGGCGCTCCGCTTCACGGGTCTCAACGACGAGTGACGTCCTCACCGCCGGACCCGGTGGGGTCGGCGGACACGCCGACGCAGCCCATGCGGATCTACGACACCGTTGCCGGCGAGGTGGTGCCCTTCGAGGTGGGGCCGGTCGTCACCATGTACACCTGCGGGATCACCCCGTACGACGCCACCCACCTGGGTCACGCCGCCACCTATCTCACCTACGACGTGCTGCAGCGGCGGTTGCGGGACCGCGGCCACGAGACGCGCTGCGTGCGCAACGTCACCGACGTCGACGACGACATCCTGCGCAAGGCCCGCTCGCTGGGCGTGCACTACCTGGATCTGGCGGCGGCGGAGGTTGCCCGATTCGACTCCGACATGGCCGCCCTCGGCATGCTGGCGTGCTGGAGCGAGCCGCGCGCCACCTCGGCCATCGCCGACATTCGCGGGTTCATCGGCATGGTGCTGGACCGGGGTCATGCCTACGTCTCCGGCGGCGCCGTCTACTTCGAGGTGGCCACCTACCCGGGCTTCGGTGAGCTCTCCAAGCTGGACCGCACCGAGATGCTGGTCCTGGCGGCCGAACGGGGCGGCAACCCCGACGATCCGGCCAAGCGGGACCCCCTGGACTTCGTCCTCTGGCAACCCTCGGCCCCCGACGAGCCGGAGTGGGGGTCGCTTTGGGGGCCCGGCCGGCCGGGCTGGCACATCGAGTGCTCGACGCTGGCGATGCGCGAGCTTGCCACCACCATCGATCTGCACGGGGGCGGGTCCGACCTCATCTTCCCGCACCACGAGTGCGAGCGGGCGCAGTCCACCGCTGCCACCGGCGAGCCGTTCGCCCGCCACTGGATGCACCAGGCCATGGTCGGTATGGACGGCGAGAAGATGTCCAAGTCGCTGGGCAATCTCGTCTTCGTGAGTGACCTGTTGAAGGAGTACGACCCGCGAGCGGTGCGACTCGCCGTGCTGTCACACCACTACCGGGACTCCTGGGAATGGCGCCCGGCGATGATGGTCGAGGCCGCAGAGCGCTTGGAGCGCTGGCAGTCGGCCGCCTCCGGGGGCGGTCCCCTGGCGGACGTGCGCGCCGCCCTCGACGACGACCTCGACACGCCCACGGCGCTGGCGCGCATCGACGGCGCCGTCGGGCGAGGCCAGGGTGTGGCTGCGGCCGCCATGCTCGTCGGGGTGGACCTGCGCGCCGGCGATGCACCCCGCCCGGAGCGGCGCGACGGCGGCGCCGTGTGCGAACCGGGCGGAACTCGCCGGTAACGTTCCCTGCATGGTTCGCGTGCTGCTGCCGGACGGCTCGGCGCGCGACCTTCCCGACGGGGCCACCGCTGCGGATCTCGCCGCCTCCATCGGCCGGCGCTTGGCCCGTGACGCGCTGATCGCCGCCGCCGACGGCACCGAGGTGGACCTGTCGGCTCCGCTCGGCGACGGGGTCAGCTACGAGATCGTGACCGCCGGCAGTGAGCGCGGCCTGCACACGCTGCGCCACTCCACGGCGCACGTCCTGGCCCAGGCGGTGCTGGGACTCTTCCCGGGTGCCACCTTCGCCATCGGGCCGCCGGTGGCCGACGGCTTCTACTACGACTTCGAACTGCCCGGCGGGGCCACGTTCAGCGACGCCGACCTGGAGCGGATCGAGGCACGGATGCGGGAGATCATCGGCGCCGATCAGCCGTTCGTGCGCCGGGAGATCGACAGCGCCGAGGCCCTGGAGGTCTTTGCCGACCATCCCTACAAGCGCGAGATCATCGAACGCGTCAGCGGTGCCGGCGACGCCGAGGCCGATCCTGGTGCCGACGCCGATCCCGACGCCGATCCTGGTGCCGACGCCGATCCTGGTGCCGATCCTGGTGCCGACGCCGACCTTGCCGCAGAGGCCGGCAGCGACGGCGTCGTGAGCTGCTACGCCAACGGTGAGGACTTCGTGGACCTCTGCCTGGGCCCGCACGTGCCCTCCACCGGGCGCCTGGGGCACTTCGCCCTGCAGCGGGTGGCGGGCGCCTACTGGCGCGGCGACAGCGACCGCCCCATGTTGCAGCGGATCTACGGCACCGCCTGGGCCACCGCGAAGGACCTCAAGGCCCACCTGCACCGCCTCGCCGAGGCGGCCCGGCGCGACCACCGGCGCCTGGCCCGCGAGCTGGACCTGGTGTCGTGGCCGGAGGAGCTCGGCCCCGGACTGGCGGTGTGGCACCCCAAGGGGGCGCTGGTGCGGCACCTCATGGAGGACTACAGCCGCGGGCGCCACGCCACCGGCGGCTACGAGTTCGTGTACACCCCGCACCTCGCCAAGTCGAACCTGTGGGAGACCAGCGGCCACCTGGACTTCTACGCCGAGAGCATGTACCCCCCGATGGAGCTGGACGGGGCCTCCTACTACCCCAAGCCCATGAACTGCCCGTTCCACGTGATGATCTACCGCTCCGGGCAGCGTTCCTACCGGGACCTGCCGCTGCGCCTGTTCGAGCTGGGCGCCGTCTACCGCTACGAGTTGTCGGGGGCGGTGCACGGCCTGCTGCGGTCCCGGGGGTTCACGCAGGACGACAGCCACATCTTCGCCACCACCGAGCAGGTTCCGTCGGAGTTGGCCTCGCTGCTGGACTTCGTGCTGTCGGTGCTGCGGGCCTTCGGCTTCGACGACTTCCAGGCCAAGCTCTCCACGAGGCCCCCCCGCAAGGCGGTCGGTCCGCCGGAGATGTGGGACCTGGCCACCGAGGGGCTGCGTGCCGCCCTGGAATCCGCCGGGCTGGACTACGTCACCGACCCGGGCGGCGGCGCCTTCTACGGCCCGAAGATCGACGTGGACGTGACCGACGCCATCGGCAGGGCCTGGCAACTCTCCACGCTGCAGGTGGACTTCAACCTGCCGGAGCGGTTCGACCTGCACTACACCGCGCCCGACGGCCGGCGACGCCGGCCCGTGATGATCCACCGTGCGCTGTTCGGCTCGGTGGAGCGGTTCTTCGGGGTCCTGCTGGAGCACTACGCGGGGGCGTTCCCCACGTGGCTGGCCCCGGTGCAGGCGAGCGTCCTGCCGGTGGCGGCCGATCACGCCGGCTACGCGGCGCAGGTGGCCGACGAGTTGCGCGCCGAGGGCCTGCGCGTCGAGGTGGCGGCCAGCGACGAGCCGCTGGGGCGGCGGGTGCGTGCCGCCAAGCTCCAGAAGGTTCCCTACGTGCTGGTCGTCGGTGCCAGCGACGTGGCCGCCGGCACCGTCGGTGTGAACCCGCGGGCCGCCGAGACCCAGCGGGACGTCCCGCTGGCCGATCTGAAGGCCCGGATGCTGGCCGAAGCGGCGCCGCGCTGATGAGTGAGCTGGGCCGGCTCTGGGCCGGGTGGCGAGCCGACTACGTGGCCTCGGTGAGCGCCGGCGAAGACACCGAGGGCACGGGTTTCTCCTCGCCGTTCGAGGCGATCGGCCGGGGCGACCGCCCCGACACCGAGACCTTCGTGCTGTGGCGCGGCGAGCACACCTACGCCGTGCTGAACGCCTATCCCTACACCACGGGCCACCTGCTGGTGGTGCCGTACATCCCCGGTGCGGGCCCCGACGACCTCGACGACGCCACCTGGGGCGAGTTGTGGAGCGCGGTGCGCACAGCGGTGCGGGCACTGCAGGCCGCCTACAGCCCCGACGGGGTGAACGTGGGGCTCAACCTGGGTCGGGCAGCGGGTGCCGGCGTGCCGGGCCACCTGCACGTCCACTGCCTGCCCCGCTGGGCGGGTGACACCAACTTCATGACCACAGTGGGCGGGGTGCGGGTGCTGCCCGAGACGCTCGCGGACACCTGGGCGAAGTTGCGGGGCGTCTGGGCCCCCGCCGCCGGGTAGCGTCGGCGCATGACCCCCGAGACCGAAGCCGAGCGCCCGCCGCCCGCCGCCGACCCCAACGGCGAGCCCGCCGGCGACGAGTTGCCGCCCGAACTGGATGTCAGCGGCTACGTCGGGCCCTACGTCTTCCCCAACAACAGCCGGCGCCGCGTGCCCGGCGCCCTGTACGCCTTCTTGGGCGTCGTGTCCATCGCCACCTGGGCACTGACCCTCCGTAGCGATCCCAACATCGTCAACGGGGGCTTCCTGGCGGCGGGGATCGCCTTGATCGTCCTGGCGGGCTACCACTTCCGGGTCGGCTGGGATCTGCGCGTCGACGAGACCGACGCCCTCATGGAGGCGGTGCGGGCAGTGGGCTTCCCGGTCGGCCACGCCTCGGCGCAGATGGGCTGGCGCGGCTGGTTCTCCCGCCCCACCTGGCGGATCCTGGTCTTCTCCAACGAGGTCCGGCCCCGCCAGCGCGGCCTGGTCCTCATCGACGGCGTGGAACCGAAGGTTCTGGACGTCATCGTCGAGGACAACCCCGAGGACTGGTCGGGACTCGCCGACAGCGACATCCATGGGCCGCCGGACTAGCGGTCCGGTCGTCGTTACGGGCCGGTAGCGGGGCCGGCGGAGATCGTGTTCGACGGGCGCTGGCGGGTGGGCGTCGACCGTGTGGTGGTGCCGATCGGCAAGGTGCTGTGGCGCCTCGGCGTGCGTGCCGATCACGTCACGCTGTTCGGGGTGGCCGCCTCGGCGGCCACTGCCGCCATGGTGGTCATCGACCGGTTCGAGCTGGCGTTCACCTTCATCGTGCTCACCGGGCTGGGCGATCTGCTGGACGGACCGGTCGCCAAGGCCGCCGGCACCGTCGGGACGCGCGGCGCATTCTTGGACTCGGTGTGCGATCGGATCTCCGACACGCTGATCCTCGGAGCGCTCACCTATCACTTGCTCGACGACGGGGTTCTGGCGCTGCTGCCGGTGGCCGTGCTGGCCTCGGGGCAGTTCGTCTCGTACCTGCGCGCCAAGGCGGAGTCGCTGGGACTCGAGGCTCGCGGCGGGCTGGCCGAACGCGCCGAGCGATTCGTGGTGCTTTGCTTCGGGCTGCTGGTGCCCGCCTGGCTGCCGTACGTGCTGTGGGCGCTGCTGGGGCTCACGCTCGTCACCGTGGTGCAGCGCTTCACCAAGATCTGGCGGCAGTTCTGAGCGGGCGCTCCCGGCGCGATTCCGACCTGCGGGCGCGGCTGCGGCGGCGCCTCGTGCTGGAGCAGTACCGGCTCGGCGCCAGGTTCCTGCCGCTGTTGCCGGATTGGCTGGTCGACGGCGGCACACGGCTGCTGGCCGGCGCCCTGGCGCTGCGGCGCGGCGAGCAGCGTCTGATCGTCGAGCGCAACCTGCGCCGTACCTCCGCCGGCGGTGCGGCACTCACCGGAACAGCGCTGCGCCGAGCCGTCCGGCGCACCTTCGTGGCCTACGGCCGGTACTACGTCGACTGCGCCCGCCTGGCCGCAGCGTCCCCCGCCGAGGTGGACGCCGGCTTCACCTTCGAGGATTACGACAACATCTCCAATGCCCTGCGCATGGGGCCCGGCGCCATCTTGGCCCTGCCGCACGTCGGCAGCTGGGAGTGGGCGGGTGTGTGGCTGGCCCAGCGGCCCGGGACCAAGGTGACCGCGGTCGTCGAACCGATCGAGCATCCCGAGTTGTTCGCCTGGATGGAGCGGTACCGCCGCCGGATCGGCATGGAGATCGTGCCGGCCGGACCCGAGGCACTCGGCGCGCTCACCGGAGCCCTCAACGACGGTCACGTGGTGTGCCTGCTCACCGACCGGGACATCGGCGGCGGCGGTGTGGAGGTGGAGTTCTTCGGCGAGACGACGACCCTGCCGGGTGGTGCCGCCGTGCTTGCCCGGCGCACCGGATCCCCCATCGTGGGTGTCGTGGTGCGGCGGCGCAACGGCAAGTGCCACGCCGACACCTTCCCTCCGATGCTGGTCAGCCGCGAGGGTCGCCTGCGCCCCGTGGTTGCCGAGGCCACCCAGCGACTGGCCCACCTCCTCGAGGACATGATCCGCCCGGATCCTACGCAGTGGCACCTGATGCAGCCCAACTGGCCGAGCGATCACGAGGCCGTGGCGGCGTTCCGCACCCGCGCCCGGGCATCGGCCGGTGCGCGCTCCCGCTAACGTGAGTTCCGTGCGCGTAGGGATGATCAGCCCCTACAGCTTCACCCTTCCCGGTGGCGTGCAGATGCAGGCCCTGTACCTGGCACGGGCCCTGCGCCGCCGCGGGCTCGCGGTGAGCCTGCTCGGGCCGTGCGACGGCCCGCCCCCCGAGCCCGACATCATTCCCATCGGCAACTCGCTGTTCATCGCCGCGAACGGCTCGTTCGCCCCGATCGCCTTCGACATCCCGGCGTTCCAGCGCAGCTACGCGGTGCTGCGGGATCAGCGCTTCGACCTGCTGCACGTCCACGAGCCGCTCGTGCCGGCCCCCTCGCTCGCCGCCCTCGTCTCCAAGCGCGCCCCGCTGGTCGCCACGTTCCACGCCGCCGGGGGATCCGCCGCCTACGAGAACGTGTCCCCCGTGCTGCGCTGGGTCTGCAACCGGCTGGACTGGCGCGGCGCCGTGTCCACCGAGGCCGCCGAGTTGGCGCGCCGCCACCTCGGCGGAACCTACGAGGTGTTGTTCAACGGTGTGCCGGTGGAGCGTTTCCGCCAGACCAAGCCGCATCCCACCGAAGGCCCCACGATCTTCTTCGTGGGTCGCCACGAGCCGCGCAAGGGCCTCGCCGTGCTGCTGGCGGCCATGCGCAAGCTGCCGCCCGACGTGGTGCTGTGGGTGGGCGGTGAGGGTCCCCGGACCGAGACGCTCCGCCGGCGCACCGCCGATGACCATCGCGTCAGGTGGCTGGGTCGCCTCAGCGAGGACGAGAAGATAAGCCGCCTCCGCGGGGCCGACGTGTTCTGCGCCCCGTCGTTGCACGGCGAGTCCTTCGGCGTGGTACTCCTGGAGGCGATGGCGGCTGAGACGGCAATCGTGGCCACAGACATTCCCGGCTACACGCGGGTGGCGCGCCAAGGGGTCGAGGCCTCGCTGGTGCCGCCCGGTGACGCCGAGCGCCTCGCAGCGGCGTTGCGGAGTCTGCTGGCCACACCGGGCGACCTGGTGGCTCGGGGCATCCAGCGGGCGGAGCAGTTCTCGATGGACCGCCTTGCCGAGCGCTACGCGGCCGTCTATGAGAGTGTGCTGGCGTGACGGTACTGATCATCGTCGTGGCCGGTGTCGGGGCCCTGGCGGTCGGGATTGCCGCCGCGCTGGCGTCGGCGGGCCGGATCGCGGGGCGTCTGGCCGGGGCGCGCGCCCCGACTCCCGCGGAAGCCGAACGGATGGAGGTGTACGTCGAGGCATTGTGTCTCGGTGCCGGCTTGCCGGTGCCGCGGCTGGCGGTGATCGACGACGAGGCACCTGGAGCGCTGGCGTACGGCCGGGGCCCGCGCACCGCCACGGTGGCGGTCACCACCGGACTGCTGGAGGTCGTGGCCCCGGTGGAACTGGAAGGCACGCTGGCCCACCTGCTGGCGCGCATCGCCGACGGGACCACGCGCCGCGACACCCGGCTGTGTGCCCTGGCGCTCATGGTCGGTCCCCTGGGGGCGTCCTTGGCGTCGCGGCGTCTCGACGCTGCGCAGATCGTGGCGGCGGACGTCAGCGCGGCGCAGCTGACGCGGTTCCCTCCCGGAGTGGTGGGTGCGCTGGCCCGCATGGAGGACACCGCGCCCAGGCTGAAGCGTCGCTCGCCGGCGATCCGCCATCTCTGGATGCACGAGGCCCTCGGACCGGGCCGCCAGCGGGTCCACGTGGCCGACCGGATCACGGTTCTCGGCGACCTGTGAGCGTCGGGCGCCGGATCCGCGGGCGCCCCGCGGGGGCCGGCGCCCCTCGCCGACCGTGAGCCAACCGCTGCGTCGTACACTGGAACCCATGACTGCCGCCGATCCTTCCGAAGCCAACGCAACGGCCCCACCCGCCCCGCTGGGGCGTGCCCAGGGCACCATGCGTGTCAAGCGCGGCCTCGCCGAGATGCTCAAGCGCGGCGTCATCATGGATGTCGTCACCGCCGAGCACGCCCGGATCGCCGAGGATGCCGGGGCGGCGGCCGTGATGGCCCTCGAACGTGTTCCCGCCGACATCCGCCGCGACGGCGGAGTGGCCCGCATGAGCCCCCCGGAGATGATCGAGTCCATCGTCGAGACGGTGACGATCCCGGTGATGGCCAAGGCCCGCATCGGGCACTTCGCCGAGGCGCAGGTGCTCGAGGCGCTCGGTGTGGACTACATCGACGAGAGCGAGGTGCTGACACCCGCCGACGAGGCCCACCACATCGACAAGTGGCGGTTCACGGTTCCCTTCGTGTGCGGCGCCACCAATCTCGGAGAGGCCCTCAGGCGGATCTCCGAAGGAGCGGCCATGATCCGCTCGAAGGGCGAGGCCGGCACGGGAAACATCGTCGAGGCGGTGCGCCACCTGCGCTCCATCACCGGCGACATCCGTCGCATCACCGTCGCCGACGGCGCAGAGTTGTACGACTGGGCGAAGCGCCTGCAGGCGCCTGTGGCGCTGGTGCGCGAGATCGCCGAGACGGGCCGGCTCCCGGTGCCCATGTTCTGTGCGGGCGGGATCGCCACGCCCGCCGACGCCTCGCTCGTCATGCAGCTCGGCGCCGAGGCCACCTTCGTGGGATCGGGGATCTTCAAGAGCGACAACCCCGCAGCCCGCGCCAAGGCGGTCGTGGAGGCGACCACCAACTTCGACGATCCCGCCATCCTGCTGAAGGTCAGCCGCGGGTTGGGCGGGGCGATGCCGGGCCTCGAACTCGGCGGCCTGGAGACCCGGCTGGCCGAGCGGGGTTGGTGAGAGCGGAGCTGGTGAGAGGCGGGCGGTGAAGGTCGGGGTGCTGGCGCTGCAGGGCGCCACGGACCTGCACCTCGCGGCACTGAGCGACGTCGGGGCGACCGGTGTGCCGGTGCGCCGGCCACATGAGTTGGCCGACGTGGACCGGCTCATCCTGCCCGGCGGCGAGTCCACGACGATGTCGATGATGCTCGACGCCGCACGCCTCACCGAACCGCTGGCCGAGCGCCTCGCTGACGCGATGCCGGTTCTCGGCACCTGCGCGGGCCTGCTGCTGCTCGCCGCCGAGGTCGGCGACGGGCGTAGCGACCAGCGCAGTTTCGGTGCCCTGGACATCGGGGCGCGCCGCAACGCCTACGGGCCCCAGACCGAGTCCTTCGAGACCGATCTGCCGGTGGCCGCCCTGGGCTCGCCGCCCATGAGGGCCATCTTCATCCGCTCGCCGATCATCGAGCGCGTCGGGGCCGGTGTCGAGGTCCTCGCCCGCCTCGACGGCAATCCCGTGCTCTGCCGGCAGGGCCGGGCCTGGGGCTGCACGTTCCATCCCGAGTTGTCGGGCGACCTGCGCCTGCACCGCCTGTTCTGCGAGGAGACCGCGTAGATGTCCGGTCATTCCAAATGGGCCACGATCAAGCACCGCAAGGGAGCCGCCGACAAGCGCCGCGGCAAGCTCTTCGCCCGCCTCATCCGGCAGGTGGAGGTTGCCGCCCGCGCCGGCGGGGGCGACCTCGACGCCAACCCCACGCTGCGCACCATGTACCAGAAGGCGCGCGACGCCTCGGTGCCGCTCGAGACCATCGAGCGGGCAATCAAGCGAGGCACCGGCGAGTTGGAAGGGGTTGCCTACGAGCCGTTCACCTACGAGGGATACGCCCCGGCAGGGGTGGCCCTCTACGTCGAGGTGCTCACCGACAACCGCAACCGCACCTCTTCGGAGGTCCGCTCCCTGTTCCGTTCGTACGGCGGTTCGCTGGCGGAGCCCGGGGCGGTCGCCTGGCAGTTCCGCCGGGGCGGTGTGATCACCGTCCCCCGATCCGTCGACGAGGAGGAGTTGATGATGGCCGCCCTCGACGCCGGGGCCGAGGACATCATCGACGAGGGCGACACCTGGCGGGTGACCTGCGCGCCGACGGACCTGCCGGCGGTGGCCGCCGCGCTGGCCGCCGCCGGCGTCGGCGTCGAGAACGCCGAGTCCACGATGTTGGCGACGCAGGTGGTGCCGGTGGCGTCGGCCGAGCAGGCCCGCGCGGTGCTGCGCCTCGTCAGCGAACTGGACGACCATGACGATGTCCAGGACGTGCACGCCAACTTCGACATCCCTGACGAAATCCTCCAGGACCTGGCCGCTTCCGTCTAGCCTCGTACGAGTGTTCGTTCTCGGTATAGATCCGGGCCTCTCGCGCTGCGGCTACAGCTGCCTGTCGGGGCGCGGCGCGGCCACCCGGGCGGTGGCGGCGGGGGTCGTCACCACGTCGCCGCAGGAGCAGGTGCCGTGGCGCCTGGCGACGCTGCAACGGGAGATCCGCGGTCTCCTCAGCGAACTGTCCCCGGCGGTGGTGGCGCTGGAGCGGGTGTTGTTCCAGGTCAACGTGCGCACGGCGATGGGTGTGGGCCAGGCGGCGGGCATCGTCATGGCCGAGGCGGTGGCCGCGGGCTGCGAGGTGGTGGAGTACTCCCCGAACCAGGTGAAGCAGGCCGTGTGCGGCGACGGGGCGGCCGGCAAGGACCAGGTGGCCCAGATGGTGCAGATGCTCCTGGGCCTGCCCGAACCGCTGCGCCCCGCCGACGTTTCCGACGCCGCGGCGGTGGCGCTGTGCCATCTGGCGCAGTCGCCCACCGCCCCGGGAACGACGCCCCTGGCGGCGCGGTGATCGGGTCACTGCGCGGCCGCCTGCTGGACCGCCACGGCGACGAGCTGCTCGTGGAGGTGGGCGGTATCGGCTACCGGGTGACGGTGGGGGACGCCGCCCAGCGGGCGGTCGGGCCGCTGGGCACCGAGGTGCTGCTCTACGTCCACCATTACGTGCGCGAGGACGCCGAGACGCTCTACGGCTTCGGGTCACCCGTCGAGTTGCGCTGCTTCGAGGCGATGCTGGGCGCCAACCGTGTGGGGCCGAGCCTGGCCCTGTCGATTCTCGGTGTACACGACCCGGCGACGCTGCAACGGCTGCTGGCAGCCGGCGACATCGACGCGCTGTGCCTGGTCCCGGGGGTGGGGGCGAAGACGGCGCAGCGGCTGCTGATCGAGTTGCAGGCGCGCCTGGGGGTGCCGGAGTTCATCGACCCGGTTCCTGCGATGGGGGTCGCCGCCGGCGGAACGCACGGCGACCTCCGGGCCGCGCTGGGGCAATTGGGGTACCGGGACGACGAGGTGAACCGGGTGGTGTCCGGGTTGCCGGGCGACGGGGACGTCTCGGAGTTGCTGCGCGAGGCGTTGCGGCAGCTCGCCGGCGCCCGTTAGCGGTGGCTTTCGCGATGCCTGGGTCGCGACCCCAGCGTCATTCCGCCGGAGAGCCTGCCCCGGACTCGATCCGGGGCCGGAATCCTGTCTCCCGGCGTCGGGGCTGACGGGGACGGGAGGAATCCATGCGGACCGAGGTGCTGGCGGCGGGAGCGGACGCCGGCGAGCAGAGCGAGGAGCAGGTCGACCGGCTCGGCATCCGGCCTGTGCGGTTGGCGGACTTCGTGGGCCAGAGCGAGTTGAAGCGCCACCTCGGCATCATCTGCGGCGCCGCCCGCGAGCGCTCCCAGACCACCGAGCACCTGCTGTTCGCGGGGCCACCAGGCTTGGGAAAGACGACGCTGGCGGGGATCGTCGCCGGCGAGATGGGGGTGGCGCAGCAGACCACCTCCGGGCCGGCGCTGGAGCGGGCGGGAGACCTCGCGGCCATCCTGACCAAGCTGAGCGAGGGCGATGTGCTCTTCATCGACGAGATCCACCGGCTGAGCCGCGCCGTGGAGGAGGTCCTCTACCCCGCCATGGAGGATTTCAGGGTGGACATCGTGCTGGGCAAGGGACCGGCCGCCCGCTCGATCCCCCTCGATCTTCCGCACTTCACGCTCATCGGGGCCACGACGCGGGTTTCGATGATCACCGGCCCGCTGCGGGACCGCTTCGGTTTCACGGCCCGGCTGGACTTCTACCCGCCCGGCGAGCTCGAACAGATCGTGGCCCGCACCGCCGGCATCCTGGAGGTTGACATCACGCCGGTTGCCGGTTCGGTGATCGCGCACCGGGCGCGGGGTACGCCGCGGATCGCCAACCGGCTGCTGCGCCTGGTGCGGGACTTCGCGCAGGTCGAGGGCGACGGTCGGATCGACGAAGCCACCGCCGAGGACGCCCTCGCCGTGTTCGGAGTGGACGCCCGCGGGCTGGACAAGCAGGACCGCGCCGTGCTGGAGGCGCTCTGCCGGGGCTTCGGCGGCGGGCCGGTGGGCCTGTCCACGCTGGCCATCAGCGTCAGCGAGCCATCCGAGACGGTGGAGGAGGTCTACGAGCCGTTCCTGATACAGCAGGGGCTCATGATGCGGACCCCGCGCGGGCGTGTGGCCATGCCGGCCGCCTGGGAGCATCTCGGGCTCGAGCCGCCCAGCGAGCAGCCATCGGCGCGCCCCGGCGCCGGCAGCGAAAGGCCCCCCGGCCTGTTCGGTTGATGCAAACCGGCGAACTGGAGTACGCGCTGCCGCCGGAGGCCGTGGCGCAGGAGCCCGTCGAACCGCGCCACGACGCCCGGCTGCTCGTGGACGGCGGTAACGACGACGAGGTCCAGCATCGCCGGGTGCGCGACCTGCCCGCCCTGTTGCGCCCCGGCGACCTGGCGGTGGTCAACGACACGCGCGTGGCGCCCGCCCGCCTACACCTCACCAAGCCGACCGGCGGGCAGGTGGAGGTGCTGGTGACCACCCCCGGCCCAGCGCCGGGGGCCGAGGCGCTGGTGCGGCCCGGGCGTCGCGTGCCGCCGGGGACGGTGCTCCGCGACGCCGCCGGCCGGGACGTCCTGCGGGTCGGGGCGGCCGATCCGGACGGTCGCCGGCAGGTCACCGCCCTTGCCCACCGCAGCATCTCGGCTCTGCTGGACGAACTGGGCGAGGTGCCGCTGCCTCCTTACATCGGTCGCCCGGTGCCCCCGGCGCGCTACCAGACCGTCTATGCCCGGCGCCCCACCTCTGCGGCGGCACCCACGGCGGGTCTGCATCTCAGCGCGGAGGTGCTGGGGGGCCTGGCCGAAGCCGGGATCGGGTTGGCACCCCTGGACCTGGGGATCAGCGTCGCCACGTTCCGCCCGATCACCGCCGATCGGCTCGAGGACCACGTCATGGGCAGCGAGCGCTACGCCGTCCCGCCCGGCACCTGGGCGGCCTGCGGCGAGGCCCGCCGGGTCGTGGCGGTGGGCACGACGGCCGTCCGCGCCCTGGAGACGGTCGCGGCCACCGGGGACCTGGCGGGGTCCAGCGGTCTGTTCATCCGGCCCCCCTACGCTTTCGCGGTCACCGACGTGCTGCTCACCAACTTCCACATGCCGCGTTCGAGCCTGCTGTGCCTGCTGGCGGCGTTCGTGGGCGAGCGCTGGCGCCGGCTCTACGAGATCGCCCTGCAGTCGGGCTACCGCTTCGGTTCCTTCGGCGACGCCATGCTGGTGAGCAGGTTCTGAGGGAGTCATGCTGAGCTTCACCGAGACTGCCCGCTGCGGCGGGGCGCGGGCCGGCGAGGTCTGCACGCCACGAGGTTCGTTCGTCACGCCGGCGTTCATGCCGGTGGGTACCCGCGCGGCGGTGCGCACCCTCACCAGCGCCGACCTCGAGGATCTGGGCGCGGCGGTGGTTCTCGCCAACACCTACCACCTCATGCTGCGGCCGGGGGCCGAGCTGGTCGCCGAGCGCGGCGGCCTGCACCGCTTCATGGACTGGTCGGGCCACATCCTCACCGATTCCGGTGGCTACCAGGTGATGAGCCTGGAACCGAAGCTGGACGACGAGGGCGCCACCTTCCGTTCCACCTACGACGGCAGCACGCACACACTCACCCCCGAGTTGGCCGTCGAGGTGCAGGCGCTGTTGGGCTCGGACATCGCCATGGTGCTGGACGTGTGCCCGCCGCTGCCGTCGCCTCGCCCCGTCATCGAGGCAGCCGTCGACCGGACCGCCGCCTGGGCGGCCCGCGCCCGCGCCGCGTATCTGTCGCTCTCCCCGCCGGGACAGGTTCAGTTCGGCATCGTGCAAGGTGGCGTGGAAGTGGATCTGCGCCGTGCCAGCGCGGTCCGAACCCTCGAGATCGGCTTCGACGGCTACGCCATCGGCGGGCGCTCTCGGGGGGGGGGGGGCCGCCCCCGCGGGGGGCGCGGGGGGGGGGGGGGGCCCCAGGGGCGCCAGGAGCCGCTGGCGGCGGTCACCGAGATGCTGCCCACCGACCGTCCCCGCTATCTCATGGGTGTCGGCGACCCGCTCAGCATCATCGAGGCGGTCGGCGTGGGGGTGGACATGTTCGACTGCGTCCTGCCGACCCGCCTGGCACGCCACGGCACCGTCTTGACCTCCGAGGGGCGTCTCAACTTGACCAACGCCCGGTTCGCACGCGACGACGGGCCACTGGATCCGGCGCTGGTGAACGATCCCGCCGGTCGCTGGTCGCGTGCCTACCTGCGCCACCTCCTGATGGTCGGCGAGACGGCCGCCACGAGGATCCTCACCCTGCACAACCTGGCCTGGGTGTTCCATTTGATGGAGGCCACGCGCCGCGCCATCGCCGAGAGCCGCTTCGAGGCCCACGCCGCGGCGATCCGGGCTGTCTGGGAGCGTTGATCGCCCGGTCGCGCCGCGCAGCGCGGGATCGTCAGAGCAGCGACGACGGGATAGCCTTGAGCGCCGCGACCAAGTCGATCGGCGTCGACGCGACCAGTAACCGACTCACAAGGCGGGTGACGTGCGCAGCTTCCTACTTCTTCTCATCCTGTTCGTCGCACAGGCCTGCACGACCGGCGGTGAGGACGGCGGCGGCGGATTCGGCAGCTTCCTGCCGCTGATCATCATCATGGCGCTGCTGTGGCTGGTGCTGCTGCGGCCCCAGCAGAGGCGGGCCAAGAACCGCCGGGAGATGCTGACGAAGCTCGAGGTCGGCGACGAGGTGCTGATGTCGAGCGGGGTCTACGGCCGGATCGCCAGCTTCGACGAGCAGACCGTCCTGGTGGACATCGCCGACAACGTCCGCGTCAAGGTCACTCGGGATTCGATCGCCGAGCGGATCACCTACCACGAATGGGAGGACGAGTCGGACTGAGTCCGACGCTGACCCTGTCCCCGGTGGCGCTCGCGCCGACACCTCGACATCGCGTGTCGGCCGATTCCCGGGTTGGGTCGTCCAGATGATGGAGAAGCTGGCATCGCGGGTGCGCCGCAACCGGTCGCTCATCTCCATTCTCACCATCGCGGTCGGCCTGCTCGTCGGGAACCAGGTGACGCACCAGGAACCACTGCTGGGTCTCGATCTGCAGGGCGGCGTGGAGGTGGTTCTGCGGCCGGTCGCCGGCGAGACCGAGATCACGCCCGAGGCGCTCGAGCAGGCGCTGGAGATCGTCCGCAACCGTGTCGACGCCCTCGGTGTGGCCGAACCCGACATCACCATCCAGGGCGGCAACATCGTGGTGCAGCTGCCGGGAGTGGACGACCAGGACCGGGCCATCGCGCTCGTCGGTCAGACAGCCGAGCTGCGATTCCGCCCCCTGCTGGCCCGGTCGGTGTCACGCACCGAGATCGAGGCCTACAAGGCCGCCCTTGAAGAGTCCGGCGAGGATGCGGCAACCGACGCAGCTCAAGCCGGCGACCTCAACGTCGAGGACCTGCTCGACGGCACACTCACCGAGCCCACCGGCGACACCGCCGACTCGGTGGTGATCCTGGCCGGCAAGCCCGACGTCGGTGGCCAGGTGCACCACTTCCTGCTGGGCCCGGCGCTGGTCACCGGCGCGGCGCTCGAGAGCGCCACGCCGGTTCTGGAGTTCGCTCAGTGGAACGTGCAGGTCACCGCCCTCGAGGGGGCTGAGGGCATCGACCGGTTCAACGGGGCGGCCCGCACCTGCTACTACGAGGCTCCCGATCCGCTGGTGTGTCCCACCGGGCAACTCGGCATCGTGCTGGACGGCGTCGTGGAGTCGGCGCCGGTCGTCAACGCCCGGGCATTCGAGCGCGACCGCATCAACATCACCGGCGCCTTCAGCGAGGCCGAGGCGCGGGACCTGGCGCTGGTGCTGGACTACGGCGCCCTGCCGCTGGTGTTCGAGGACCCCGCCGAGACCGGCCTGGTGCGCACCGTCTCGGCCACGCTGGGCCGCGACGCCCTGCGTGCGGGGCTCATTGCGGGCATCGTGGGCCTGGCACTGGTGGCGCTGTACATGCTGGCCTACTACCGGCTCCTGGGTCTGGCCGCGCTCGGCAGCCTGATGGTCTCGGGCGTGCTGCTGTGGGTGATCGTGTCGTTCCTGTCCGAGACGCGCGGACTCGCCCTGACGCTGGCCGGTGTGACCGGCCTGATCGTGGCGATCGGCGTGTCGCTGGACTCCAACGTGGTCTATTTCGAGCACCTGAAGGAGGACGTCCTGGAGGGCCGCACCCTGCGCAGCTCGGTCGACCAGTCGTTCCCTGTGGCGTTCCGGACGATCTTCTGGGCGAACCTGGCCACGCTCATCGGCGCCGGCATCCTCTGGTTGCTCACCATCGGATCGGTGCGGGGGTTCGCGGCCATGCTGGCCTTCGCCTCCATCCTGGATCTGGTGGCCACGTACTTCTTCCTCCGACCGGTTGTGCGGGGCCTGGCCCGCTGGAGCGCGCACCGTCCGGCGCTGGTGGGGATGGCGACGGTCGTGGCGGCCGCCGCCGATGCCGGGATGCCGGCCGGCGGTGACCCGGCCGTCGGGAAGGCGCCGTCATGAGCGAGCAGGGGCTGACGGTGCGCCGCGGTCTGCGGCGCATGTACGCCAACCAGGTCAATCTGGACCTCGAGCGGCTGTGGCGTCGCTCGGTGGTGCTGTCGATGGTCATCCTGTTGATCGCCGGCGGCGCCTGGCTGTTCAGAGGCCTGAATCTGGGTATCGAGTTCGAGGGCGGCACCTTCTGGGAGGCGCCGCTGGGGGACTATTCCACCGCCGAGATCCGCGGCGCCCTGGCGACGGTGGGGCAGGCCGACGCCCGCATCCAGGAACTTGGTGGGGGCATCGTGCGCGTGCGTGCGGAGGTGGCCGCCACCAACACCGCAGAGGTGGCCGCCGTGTCCGCAGCGCTGGCCGAACTGGGCGGCATCAGTCCCAACGACATCTCGTTCTCGGCGGTCGGCCCGTCGTGGGGGGCCGAGATCACCAGCAAGGCCCGCCTGGCGCTCGTCGTGTTCTTCATCGTGATCGCCGTCTACATCTGGCTGCGGATGGAGTGGAAGATGGCGGTGTCGGCCCTCGTGGCGGTCGGCCACGACATCCTCGTCACCGTGGGCTTCTATGCCCTGTTCGGCTTCGAAGTGACCCCCGCCACGGTCATTGCCTTCCTGACCATCCTGGGGTATTCCCTATATGACACGCTGGTCGTTTTCGACAAGATCCGCGGCAACGCCCGCACCCGCAAGGACCCGTACTTCGAGATCGTCACCCGCTCGGTCAACGAGGTCTTCATGCGGTCGGTCAACACCACCATCACGTCGGTGCTGCCGGTGCTGTCACTGCTGATCATCGGCCGCTTCGTGCTCGGCGCGGTGACGCTGCAGGAGTTCTCGATCGCCCTGCTGGTGGGTCTGCTGGCCGGCACCTACTCGTCGCTGTTCGTGGCGTCGCCGCTGGTGGCCTGGCTGCACGTCTGGGTCACCGGCGAACGGCCCGGGCAGCAGCCTTCCCACGAGCGCCGGCCCGCAGCACCGGCGCCACGCGCCCGGCGGCCCGGAGGCGGGCCGGTCGGCAGGTCGGGGGTCACGACCACCCGGACTCACCCGGCGCGGCCTGCCAAGAAGCGCCGCAAGTGAGCGATCCCGTGCGAGTTGCCGTCACTACCCGGCTCGCCCGATGAATCCCGGTGAGGCCGAGCGTCTCTGGCGGGAACTGGTCCGGGAGATCCCGGACTTTCCCACCGCCGGGGTCGGATTCAAGGACATCACCCCGGTCCTGGGGCACCCCGGAGCCTTCGCGGCCTGCGCCGACGGGTTGGCCGAGCGATTCGCAGACGCCGGTGTCGAGACGGTGGCGGCGGCTGAGGCCCGGGGGTTCATCTTCGGCATCCCGGTGGCCGAACGGCTCGGTGCCGGGTTCGCCGCGGTCCGTAAGCCGGGGAAGCTGCCGGCGGCGACCGTCGGCGTGGAATACGCGTTGGAGTACGGCACCGACCAACTCGAGATGCACGTGGACTCCTTCGCTCCGGGGGCTCGAGTGCTCATCGTGGACGACGTGCTGGCAACCGGTGGCACCGCCCGGGCGACCTGCGACCTGGTGGAGCGCGCCGGCGGGCAGGTGGTGGGATGTGCCTTCTTCGTGGAGTTGGCGTTCCTCGGCGGCCGGCGCCACCTCGAGGGCCTGCGCGTGGAGTCGTTGCTCACCTATACCTAGGCAGGGACGAGTGATCGTGCGCTGTCTCTGCGATGCTATTGGTGTGAGGCGCGGCCGATTGTGAGGCAGGGACTGTGAGCGTCGGGGCGCCCACCGAGGTTCCCGCCGCCGAACCGCTCGGCGGGTCCCCCTGGGGCCGGCTGCAGCCCTGGCGAGGGCATCCGGCCGCAGGGCCGATCACGTCGCTGCTCGTGGAGTACGCGACGCACTTCCCCAACTCCGACACCGAATTGATCGAGCGGGCCTACGCCTGGGCGGCCAGCGCCCACCAGACCCAGCGCCGCAAGTCGGGCGAGCCATTCGTGGAGCATCCACTCAGCGTGGCGCGCATCGTCGCCCGCCTGGGCCTCGACGACGTGAGTGTGGCGGCCGCCCTGCTGCACGACGTCATCGAGGACACCGACCGGACACTCGCCGACGTCGAGGCCGTCTTCGGTCCCGAGGTGGCGAAGATCGTCGACGGCGTCACCAAGCTGGACCGCGTCGAGTTCACCACCCGCGAGCGCCACCAGGCCGCATCGTTGCGCAAGATGCTGGTGGCGATGGCCAAGGACCTGCGGGTGCTCATCATCAAGCTGGCCGACAGGCTGCACAACATGGGCACGCTGGCGGCCCTCTCGCAGGCCAAGCAGCAGAAGGTGGCGCGGGAGACCCTCGACGTCTACGCCCCGCTGGCGCACCGCCTCGGGATGCAGGACATGAAGAGCCGGCTGGAGGACCTGGCCTTCGCCGCGCTCCATCCGAAGTGGTACGCCCAGATCGATCACCTCGTCGCCGAGCAGGACCCCGAACGAGACCTGTTCCTGGCCCAACTGCTGGTCACCGTGGAAGGACGGCTGCTCGAAGTGGGCGTCGGTGCCGAGGTGACCGGTCGGCCGAAGCACCTCTGGAGCATCTACGAGAAGATGGTGCTCAAGAACCGCGAGTTCAGCGACATCTACGACCTGGTGGGCATCCGGATCGTCACCGAGAACGTGCGGGACTGCTACGCCGTGCTCGGTGCCGTCCACGCCATCTGGAAGCCGCTGCAGGGGCGGTTCAAGGACTACATCGCCATGCCCAAATTCAATCTCTACCAGAGCCTGCACACGGCGGTGGTGGGGCCCCGGGGCAAGGTGGTGGAGGTGCAGATCCGCACCCGGGAGATGCACACCCGGGCCGAGCACGGCGTCGCCGCCCACTGGGACTACAAGGAGGAGAGCGGCGGCGATCTGGCCTGGCTCTCCAGGATCATCGACTGGTCCGAGGAGAGCGACGACCCCGAGCAGTTCCTCGGCAACCTGAAGACCGAGTTCGAGCAGGACGAGGTGTTCATCTTCACACCGCAGGGCGATGTGGTGACCCTGCCCGTGGGTGCCACCCCGGTGGACTTCGCCTATGCCATCCACACCGAGGTGGGCCACGGCTGCATCGGCGCCCGCGTCAACGGCCGCCTCGTGGCGCTCACCACGAAGGTCTCCACCGGCGACACCGTCGAGGTGATGACCTCCAAGGATCCCGATGCCGGGCCCTCACAGGACTGGCTGCAGTTCGTCGCCACGAGCCGGGCACGCTCGCGGATCCGCCAGTGGCTCACGAGGGAGCGCCGCACCGAGGCCCTCAACAGGGGGCGTGACGAGATCACCACCGAGTTGCGCAGGGAATCGCTGCCGATCGCCCCGGTTATCCGATCCGAGACGCTGCGCGAGGTGGCCAGGGCCCTCAACTACGACGGCACCGACGCCCTGTTCGTGGCGGTCGGGGAACGCCAACTGTCGGCGCGCACCGTCACCGAGCGGGTCGCCCGCCGGCTGCGGGGTGAGGATGCGGAGGGCGCCCAGCCCGCCGAACGGGTCTCGGCGACCGCGCTGGCGCCCCGGCGTTCCACCCAGAAGCGCTCCGCCGGGGCCGGTGTGCACGTCGAAGGTCTCGGCGACGTGTGGGTACGCCTCGCCAAGTGCTGCACGCCGGTGATGCCCGACGACATCATCGGGTTCGTGACCCGCGGCAGGGGAGTGTCGATCCATCGGGCGGACTGCGCCAACGCCGCAGCTCTCGGCGGCGACGGCGAGGCGGCGCGCCTCATCGACGTGGAATGGGAGGAGGGTGCCGCCACCGTGTTCACCGCGGCGCTCGAGGTGCGTTCACTCGACCGGCCGCACCTGCTGCGTGACGTGGCGGTGGCGGTCTCCGAGCAGCAGGCCAACATCACCTCGGTGAACGCCCGTGCCGGTGCCGACGGGGCCTCGATCATGCGCTTCGAGTTGGAACTCTCCGACGGCGCGCAGCTGTCCTCGGTGCTGCATGCCGTACGCCGGGTCGACAACGTCTACGACGCCTACCGGGTGTTGCCGGGAGGGGGCCGCGGCTAGCCGCGTCTGTCCGGGCGGGGCCGCCGGTGTTCGTCGGCGGATCGTCTGGCGAAATCGATCCGGCGCCGACCCCCGGCGTCCCCGCCCTCGCGGGTTTGCGGCTGTCCGCCCTCGCGCTCAGTGGCCGAGGGCTGCGGTCAGTGCTTCGGTGACGTCGGTGTGGGTGAACTCGAAGCCGTCCGCGAGGAGGGCCTCGGGGATGACGCGGACGCTCTGGGTGAGGCCGGCCACTGCTTCGGAGCCGAGGAGGAGGCTTGGCACCAGGAGGGGTACGGGCAGGACCGCGGGGCGGTTGAGGGTGCGGCCGAGGGCGCGGGTGAACTCGGCGTTGGTGACGGGGTTGGGTGCGGTGAGGTTCACCGGTCCGGACACGTCGCTGTCCAGGAGGTGGACGATGGCGGCGACGGTGTCGGTCAGCGTGATCCAGCTCACCCAGCGGTCGGCTGGGCCGAGGCGCCCGCCGAGTCCCAGCTTGAACAGGGGCAGCTGCCGGCGCAGGAACGGCCCGTCGGCGGACAGGACGACGCCGGTTCGCAGCAGCACCGTGCGCAGCGCCGCCTCCGGTTGGGCCGCCGCCTCCCATTCCTGGCACAACTCGGCCAGGAACCCCGTGCCCGGTCCGGTGCTCTCTGTCACGACGCTGTCGCCCCGCTCGCTGTAGAAGCCCATGGCTGAGGCGCTGAGGATCACCTCCGGCGGCCGCGCCAGGCCCGAAACCGTGGCGGCCAGCAACGCGGCGCTTCGGATGCGGCTGTCGCGCAGCACCTGCTTGCGGGCGGCGGTCCAGCGGCGGTCGCCGATGCCCGCACCCGCCAGGTTGATGACCGCCCCAACACCCTCCAGCGCGGCGCGATCGACGGTTCCGGTCACCGGGTCCCAGGTGATCTCGTCGCCGGCGGACGCCGGGCTGCGAACCAGTCGCAGCACGGCCACGTGCCCGCGGCGAAGTTCGGTGACGAGGGCCCGGCCGATGAGGCCGCTCGACCCTGCGATCACGACAGGCCTGCCATCCGAACGGTTCACGACACCTCCCAAGGGCGGCTGCGCGTTGGGTGGTCCACGCTACGTCCCTGGTGGCCGCTAGCGTCGCCACGTCCCTGGTGGCCGCTAGCGTCGCCACGGTGAGCACGAGGATGCTGATCGCCCTGAGCCTGCTGTGCGGCCTGGCGATTCTGGCCGCCTTCGCGTTCCAGGTGCTCATCCGCTGACTCGGCACCACCCGGCGTTCCGGCCGGGCCGGGAAGTGCACGTTCGCCCGGATAGAGCCACCGCCGGCTACCCTGCGCTGTTGCTCCTGAGTGTTACTGTGGCTAGTGTTGCCCCTGGCAAATGGGGATGAGGGTCCGTACTGAAAATGTCAAGACGTGCGCGGCTTCTCGCCGCCTGCCTGCTTGTCCTCCTGCCAGCCCTGCCTGCCCGCGCCCAGGACTCCGCCGACCACCAGTACCTGCAGGACCGGCTCGCCGGCGACAGCACGCTGGTCCAGTCCCGTTCGGAACTCGACAAGTTCGGTGCCGAGCAGGGCCTCCTCGGCACCCGGATCCAGGACCTGCAGCTCTCGACGGAGCAGCTCGAAGTCGAGTTGACACGAACGGCCGACCTGATCGCGTTTTCGGAGGCCCGTCTGGCGGGGATCACCGCGCGCCAGGCCCTCACAGCCGATTTGCACGCCGCGGCCGAGCGAGCACTGCGGCGCGCAGAGGCCGACTTCGCCGACCGGAAGCAACTGGCGGCCGAGCGGCTCGTCAACATGTACGTCTACTCGACCGAGCACCGCACCGCCCTGTCGTGGCAGGTCAGTGACGTTCACGATCTGGAGAACCGCCATGTCCTGCTGACCATGGTGGGTGAGCACGACAAGGAGTTGCTGGAGAGCCTCGACGCCACGATCATCGAGATCGGCGAACGCCGCGAGTCGCTGGAATCGTTGCAGCAAGCCATCGAGGCGCTGGCCACTCAGGAGTCCGAGGTCCTCGCCGAGAACAACCGCAACCGCGACCTGCAGGCGGCGCTGCACGCCGAGCTGCAGACACGGATCCAGCATCTGCACGACGAGATCGAGGCGCTCGAGGCGGCCCAGGCGGAGGTCGCGGCCATCATGGCCAAGCGGATCACCGAGATCGAACTCGAGGCCGCCGAGCGGGATCGCCTCCGCCGCGTCTGCTTCGACAGGCCGCGTCAACCGCTCGACAGCGACGGGTCCTGGATCGACTGTCCCGCCGTCGGCGTCGTGATCCCGCCGAACGCCGTGCGCTGGCCGCTGGTCGAGCGGGTGACCTCCGAGTACGGCCCACGCTGGGGGCGGATCCACGAGGGCATCGACATCGCCGGCACCCACGGCGCGCCGATCAACTCCGCAGAGTCGGGCCGCGTGGACTACGCGGGCTGGATCGGTGGCTACGGCAACACCGTCATCGTGGACCACGGAGGTGGGATGAGCACCCTGTACGGCCACATGCACGATCTCGCCGTCTCGGAGGGTGAGACCGTGTCCATCGGCCAGGTCCTGGGCTACGTGGGCAACTCCGGCCTGTCCCAGGGCCCGCACCTGCACTTCGAGGTGCGAGTCAACAGCGTGCCGGTGAACCCCCGGCAGTACCTTCCGTAGCGGCGAACACCGGACCGCTGGCTCGGGGGTCGGCGGGGGCCGACCGGTAGGCTGACGGCGTGACGTCGCACGACCTGATCGTGGTGGGCGGCGGCCCTGCCGGCTACGCCTCGGCGCTGTACGCGGCGAGCGCCGGGCTGGACGTGGGCCTCGTGGAGCGCTCCAAGCTCGGCGGCACGTGCCTGCACGTGGGCTGCATCCCCGCCAAGGAGTTGCTGGAGACCGCCGCGGTCTACCGGGCCGTGGGCCACGCCGGCGAGTTCGGTGTCGGCACCTCGGCGCCCACCCTGGACATGGCCGTGGCCCAGAGCCGCAAGCAGGGCATCATCGACCGCCTCACCGGCGGGCTGGCCAAGCTGCTCGGCAGCCGCAAGGTGACCGTCTACGACGGCAGCGGCTCCCTGGGAACCGATCGCACCGTGACGGTGACCGGCGGCGCCGAGAGCGTGACGCTGACCGGCCGCCACATCATCCTGGCGACCGGCTCGGTGCCCCGGGGGCTCGGCGGGTTCAGCGTCGACGGCGAGCGGGTGGTGACCTCCGACGAGTTGCTGTCGATCGAGTCGGTGCCGGCCGGCGCCATCGTCATCGGCGGCGGTGCCATCGGCTGCGAGTTCGCCTCGATGCTGAGCGACATGGGCAGCGAGGTGACGCTGCTGGAGGTCCTGCCGCGGCTGCTGGCCGGGTGTGACACCGAGGTGAGCCGCCAGGTCGAACGGTCCTTCAAGCGCCGGGGCATGAAGGTGCACACCGGCGTCAGCACCTCCGGCGCCGAACCCGACGGCCGCTCGATGGTCGTGCGCTACGGCGACGGAGCTGAGGCGCGGGCCGAACTCGTCGTGCTGAGCGTCGGGCGCCGACCCACCACCGAGAGTCTGGGCCTCGACGGCACCGCCGTGCAGGTCGACGACCGCGGCTTCGTGGTCGTCGACGAGTACTGCCGCACCGGCGCCGACGGCGTTTATGCGGTCGGTGACGTCATCGCCACCCCGCAACTGGCGCACGTGGGCTTCGCAGAAGGCATCCTGGCCGTGCAGCACCTGCTGGGCGAGGAGCCGGCGCCGGTGGACTACGGGAACGTGCCCTGGTGCATCTACTGCCGCCCGGAGGTGGCCTTCGCCGGTCTCAGCGAGCAGGACGCCGCCGACGCCGGGCTGGACGTGGTCGTCTCCAAGCACCGTTACGCCGCCAACGGTCGGGCGATGATCGTGGGCGATACCGACGGTTTCGTGAAGGTGGTGGCCGAGCGCAGCGCCGACGGCACCCCCGGGAGGTTGCTGGGGGTGCACCTCGTGGGGCCGTGGGCGACCGAGCAGTTGGGCCAGGGGTATCTGGCCGTGAACTGGGAGGCCACCGTTGCCGACGTGGCCGGCCTCATCCAGCCGCACCCCACCCTCAGCGAACTGTTCGGTGAGACGGTGCTGTCGCTGACCGGCCGCTCGCTGCACGGCTAGCGGCGCTGCTGCGACAGCCACCGGCGGGAACACCGACAAGACCGAGAACACAAGGACGAGCGCAATGGCCGACGTGGTTCTTCCACAACTGGGCGAGACGGTGACCGAGGGCACCATCATCCGCTGGATCCGCCAGGTCGGCGACGCGGTGGATCGCGACGAGCCGCTCTTCGAGATCTCCACTGACAAGGTGGACTCCGAGGTGCCGTCACCGGCGTCGGGAGTCCTGACCCAGGTAGTGGTGCCGGAGGGCGAGACAGTGGAGGTGGGCGCGCTGCTGGCGGTCATATCCGACAGCGCTGATGCGCCCGCGCCCGAGCCGGCTCCCGCGCCACCGGCTGGTGGCGAGATTGCGCCGGAGCCGCCTCCCGAGCCGCCCGCGGCCGGAGCCCCCGAGCCGGAGCCGTCTGTGGCCGGAGCCCCCGAGCCGGAGCCGTCTGTGGCCGCGACGCCCCCGCCCGAACCGGATCCAACCCCGGCGACGCTCCCGCCCGAACCGTCGCCGGAGCCCGATGGCGACCAGCGGTCCCAGCCGCGCCTGCTGTCGCCTGTGGTGCGCAGGCTCGTCAACGAGCACGGCATCGACGTCGCCGGCATCGAGGGCAGCGGCGTGGGTGGCCGCGTCACCCGGGCCGACGTGGAGAGCGTCATCCGCGAGCGCCGGAGCGCCCCCACCGAGCCGGCGCGGCAGCCCGCCGCGGTGGCCGTGCCGGACCCGCAGGCCGTGGGCGACACCGACCCCGGCGCACCCCAGGTCGTGCCCCTCAGCAGCATCCGCAAGACCATCGGCCGGCACATGGTCGCCTCCAAGGCCACGTCGCCACACGTGCTGACAGCGGTGGAGGTCGACTTCGAGGGCGTCGAGGCGGTCCGGCGCAAGGCCAAGTCCGCGTGGCGGGAACAGGAGGGATTCAGCCTCACCTACCTGCCGTTCATCGCCCGGGCGGCCTGCGACGCCATTTCCGACTTCCCGCACATCAACGCCAGCATCGACGGCACCGACCTCGTGGTGCACCGCAGCGTGCACCTCGCCGTGGCGGTTGATCTTGACTTCCAGGGGCTCCTGGCACCCGTCGTGAGGGACGCCGAGACCAAGCGCATGCGTGCCATCGCCCGCGAGGTCGTGGACCTGGCCGCCCGTGCCCGCCGCAAGGAGCTCTCGGCCGCCGAGGTGACCGGGGGGACCTTCACGATCACCAACCCCGGCCAGTACGGCACCCTCATGCAGTTCCCGATCATCAACCAGCCGCAGGTGGCGATCCTGTCCACCGACGGGATCAAGCGGCGCCCGGTCGTGGTGACCGGCGAGCGCGGCGACGAGGCCATCGCCATCCACTCGGTCGGCGTGCTGGCGCTGGCCTGGGACCACCGGGCCTTCGACGGCGCATACGTGGCCGCGTTCTTGGACCGCCTGCGCCACATCATCCAGACGCGGGACTGGGAAGCCGAGATCCGCTAGTGGCGCCGGAGGTGGCGGCCGCTCGCCCGGCGCCCCCGGCGCGCACCGCCGCCGGAGCCGCCCGCGTCGAGGTCGTGAAGCCGGCGCACCTTGCGGTCCGCTGGCTCGGCCGGGTCGGCTATGACGAGGCCTGGGCGCTGCAGCGGGGCCTGCACGCCCACAGCGCCCGCAATCACCTGCTGCTGCTCGAGCACCCGCACGTCGTCACCATGGGCCATCGCGCCACCGCAGCGCACGTGCTGGTGGATCCCGCTGCTGCCGGCGCCGAACTGTGTACCACCGACCGGGGAGGCGACGTCACCTACCACGGTCCCGGTCAGCTCGTCGGCTACCCGATCCTGACGTTGGGTGGCCCGCGTGCGGGAGGTCTCGGCGCCGCCGCGGCCTACGTGGAGAGCCTGGAGGACCTGCTCATCGAAGTGCTCGATGACCTGGGGCTGGCGGGGGCCGGCAGGCTCGAGCGTCACCGGGGGGTGTGGCTCGACCCCGCAGGCCCGCGGCCGCGCAAGATCGCCGCCATCGGGGTGCGCGTGCGGCGGGGACGCACCCTGCACGGGTTCGCCCTGAACGTGGATCCGGACCTCAGCTGGTTCGCCCGGATCGTCCCGTGCGGCATCAGTGAGCACCCGGTCACGTCGCTGGCGGCCGAGGGGGTGGCGCTCACCATGTCCGACCTGGTCGACGCAACCGCGGCGCGTGCCGTTCAACGGTGGGGGAGCGCGGGCTGGGACCGGGCGGACATCACTGCGACCGGCCGTCCGCCGGCACCGCAACGGGTGGAGGCGACGGCCATGGCCCAGCCCACCGCCGGCGCGGCTCCTGCGACAGGGCGACCGCGCGGGGCGCCACCGGCGCCTGTCACGTTCCTTGCTACCTCGGAGGTGGAGCGTGCCGCCGCGGACGGTGACGCGCAGCCCCAGCCTGTGCCGGCTCCGCTCGGCCGCGGGGAACCCGCGGCGGGGGCGGGCGGGCGCCGGGCGGAGGGGACTGCCGCCGCCGGTGGGCGCAAGCCGTCCTGGATGCGCGTGGTGGCCCGAACCGGGCCGGAGTTCCGCCGGATCAAATCGGTCATGGCGGACCTGGGTCTGGTCACCGTCTGCGAGGAGGCCGGCTGCCCGAACATCTACGAGTGCTGGGAGCAGGGGACGGCCACGTTCATGCTCGGCGGCGAGCGCTGCACCAGGGCCTGCGGTTTCTGCCTCATCGATACCCGCCGGCCCGAGCCCCTCGACCCCGCTGAGCCCGAGCGGGTGGCCGCCGCGGTCGCCCGCATGGATCTCGAGCACGCAGTCGTGACGGCCGTCGCCCGCGACGACGTGGCCGACGGGGGTGCGGCGCACTTCGCGGCCTCTATCCGGGCGATCCGGGGACTGCGCCCGTCGGTGACCGTCGAGGTCCTGATCCCCGACTGCAAGGGCGACCCCGCCGCGCTCGAGGTGATCTTCGACGAGCGCCCCGACGTGCTGAACCACAACATCGAGACCGTGGCCCGGCTGCAGCGGCTGGTGCGGCCGTCCGCCGGCTATGCCCGCAGCCTGGCCGTGCTGGCCCGAGCCAAGGCCGCCGGGCTGGTCACGAAGTCCTCGATCATGGTGGGGTTGGGCGAGACCGCTGCTGAATTGACCGAAGCGCTCGGAGACCTCGCCGGGGTGGGCTGCGACATCGTCACGATCGGCCAGTACCTGCGGCCCAGCAGCGCCCACCTTCCGGTGGAGCGCTGGTGGTCGCCGGAGGAATTCGAAGAGCTCGCCGCCATCGGCACAGGACTCGGCATCGGGCACGTAGAGGCGAGCCCGCTGACGCGCTCCAGCTATCACGCCGCGGGGGCGGCCCGCTCGGTCGGGGCCACTGCCGTCCGTGCCTGAGACGCCGGGGGGAGCGGGCGGTCTCTCACGGCTGCCGGCCCGGCCGTGAGCGAGGTACACGCCGCAACCGTCCTGGCGCAGTGGGCGGCGGGCGGCTTGCTCTTCGGGTGGGTGACCACGCGCCGGCGCGAGGTCGGGCCCGGGTACGGCTGGCTCCTTCGGTCGCTCTACGCGGCTCTGGCGGCGCTTGCGGGCATCGTCGGGGTAACCGCCGGCTTCCGGCCGGCACGCGACGTGGCCGCCCTGGTGGCCGCCGCCGTGGCCTTGGGCGTCGGCGTCGTGGCCTACCGGCGCCGCGCTGCGACACCCTCGGCGCAGAGGGCCGACGCGCTACGCCGCCGCAACCGGGTGGCGGCGATGCTCGGCCGCCGGGCCGGCGAGCCCGCCTCACCGGAGGGCCCGGGATTCCCGCCGGCTCCGGATCTTGTGGCCCCGCTGGTGGCGTTCGCGGGAGTCGTCGCCGGGGGCGTCTCCGCAGGCGGGCCGTTGGCCCTGTCGGTCGCCCGGGTGGTCACCGGAGCGCTCTTGTACGGTGCGGTGTCCGACGCCATGCTGCTGGGGCACTGGTACCTGGTGCAGCCGGGCCTGCGCCGCGCCCCCCTCGTGCAACTCGTGCGCTGGGCCATGGTGCTCTGGATCGCCGAGACGGCGGTGCTGCTGTGGCCCACCGGTGTGGTCTCGATCCTCACCGGCACTGTCGACGACGGTTTCGGCGGCTTCCTGGGCTGGTACTGGGTGATGTGCGCTGCCGGGAGCGCGGTCCTGTTGGGCGCCACCGAGGCGGCGCTGCGGATCCGTCGCTACGCGGCCGTGATGGCCGCCACCGGCCTGCTGTACCTGGCCATCATGACCACGTTCGGCATGGATCTCATCGCGCGAGTGTCGCTGCGCCCGTGAGGCGGACCATGTCCCCAGCGAGGCGGCTGAGCGCGCCCACGCGGGCGTCGTCGGGGGCCGATTCCCGGCGCATCATGGCCAGAGGGCGGTGCGCCACTGCCTCCCCGAAGGCGTCGACGAGCTCGGGGTCGTTCCCGCCCACCGCCTCGGGAAGCACCGTCCACGCCAGACCGACCGCCGCCACCTGGCGCAGCACGTCGGGGTTCTGGGAGGTGAGGGTCACGACGGGCTCGATACCTCGCTCCGCCAGCCCGGCCTCGATCAGTGCCCGGGTGCGCGACCCCTCCGGCGGCAGCGCCCACTCGACCTCGGTGGCGCCAGGGTGGGTCGCCTCCTCGCCCCGGCGGGCGTAGGCGCGCAACTCCTCGGTGCCCAGCACCTCGCCGGTCAGCCCATCCGGTGGGGGACCGACGGCGAAGACCAGGTCCAATTCGTACCTCGACAGCAGGTCGCAGAGAGCCGAGGTGGAGTCCACGACGAGTTGCAACTCCACGCCCGGGTGCGACCGGCGGAAGATCATCAGGGCGTCGGGGAGCAGGTACAGGGTGGCCGCGTCGGTCAGACCGATGCGCAGGCTGCCGGCGTCGCCGTGGTGGCGCGACCGGATCCACGTCTCCAACTCGCCGGTGCGCCCGAGCACCTCGGCGGCGAAATCGGCCACCATCCGCCCGGCCTCGGTGAGGCGCCGGCGCCGCCCGTCCTGCTCGAACAGCACGACGCCCAGACGCTGTTCCAGTTGCGCCAGGCTCTGCGACAGTGCCGGTTGGCTGATCCCGAACGCGCGTGCGGCCTCGGTGAAGGAGGACAGTTCCGCCACCTTCTGGAGGTGGCCGAGGGCGCGGGTGCTGACGTTCAGCGGCACCTGCTCGTCTCCGGAGCGGTTCTTGCGTTTGCCACCGGGATACCGGTGCCGCGCGGGCGGGGCCATGAGAAGGATCCTATAACTAATTGCCTATCGAAACGGTTGCACCGTTCCGAAAATCGAATATATTGTGGTCGGCAACGAGGGACCGGACACCCCGGGATCGAGACATCGATCGCCTCCTGACCGGATCCACGGCCGATTCGCAACCGAACCACCGGCGCCACCACGACGGTGGCGGGCGCCGCAAGGAGGGAAACCATGGCACAGATCAACGTGGCTATCGCAGGCGTCGGCAACTGCGCCTCGTCGCTCGTCCAGGGCGTCGAGTACTACCGCAACGCCCGCGCGGAGGACGAGATCCCCGGCCTGATGCACCCGGTGCTCGGTGGCTACTCCATCGGCGACGTTCGATTCACGGCCGCCTTCGACGTCGACGCGGCAAAGGTCGGCGAAGACCTCGCCAAGGCCATCGGCAACGGCCAGAACAACACCGTGGCGTTCTGCGACGTGCCGACCGCCGGCGTGACCGTGCAGCGCGGCCCCACCCTCGACGGCATCGGGCGCTATCTCTCCGACGTCATCGTGGAGTCGCCGCAGGCACCGGTGGACGTGGCCCAGGTGTTGCGCGACACCGACACCCACGTGCTCGTCTCGTACCTTCCGGTGGGATCCGAGCAGGCGGCGCGCTGGTACGCGGAGCAGGCCCTGGAAGCCGGCTGCGCCCTCGTCAACTGCATGCCGGTCTTCATCGCCGGCGACGAGTCGTGGGCCGAGCGGTTCCGCCGGCGCGGCGTGCCGATCGTCGGCGACGACATCAAGTCCCAGGTGGGGGCCACCATCGTGCACCGCAACCTGGTACGACTCTTCCAGGACCGGGGCGTGCAGGTGGACCGCACCTACCAGCTCAACTTCGGCGGGAACACCGACTTCCTGAACATGCTGGAGCGGGACCGGCTGGAGTCCAAGAAGGTTTCCAAGACCCAGGCCGTCACCAGCCAGTTGGAGTCCGAGCTGGCGGGCTCCGACGTGCACGTCGGCCCGTCGGACCACGTGCCCTGGCTCGAGGATCGCAAGTGGTGCCACATCCGCATCGAGGGCACGACCTTCGGTGACGTGCCGCTGAACGTGGAGTTGAAGCTGGAGGTGTGGGACAGCCCCAACTCCGCCGGAGTGGTCATCGACGCCATCCGCTGTGCCCGCCTGGGCCTCGACCGCGGCATCGGCGGCCCGCTGTACGAGACTTCCGCCTACTTCATGAAGTCGCCGCCGCGCCAGATGCGCGACGAGGACGCCCGCGACGCCGTCGAAGCCTTCATAGCCGGCTCCTGAGCCTCTGCCCGGTTGGGGCCGCCGGTGGCCGTCGGCGGATCGTCTGGCGAAATCGATCCGGCGCCGCCCCCCGGCGTCCCCAACCTCTGTTGTACGCACGCGCCGCTAGCGTGAGTCGGCGTCCGCGTCCCTGATCCCGCCGACAGAGGAGGAACACCGTGGCTGTTTCCGTGACCCTCGCCCGCACCGTTCCCGCCGGTGCCGATGTGACCGCGCTCGGAGTTTGCTCCGACCAAGTGGATTCCGAGCCCGGTGGCCTGGACTGGGGGCTGCTGCGGGGTCTCGGGTTCGAGGGCAAGGCGGGTCAGGTGCAGATGGTGGCCGGACCCGATGGCCGTCCGGTGGCCGTGGTGGGTCTGGGTCCCGCCGCCGATGTCACACCGGCAGTGATCCGGCGATCCTCCGCGGCTCTGGCGCGGCTGGTGCGCCGCCACCGCTGGCTGGCCTCCTCGGTTCTGGACGCCGTCGCCGACGCGGGTGACCTCCCCGCCGCGGCGCAGGCGCACGCCGAGGGGATCCTTCTGGGTGCCTACGGCTACGACGCCTTCAAGAGCGATCCCGAGCCCAACTCACTGCGGAAGCTGTCGGTCGTCGGCGCTGGGCAGGAAGTGCGTGACGCGCTGAAGCTCGGCACGGCTGTGGCCGAGGCCGTTTGTTTCGCGCGGGACCTGGTCAACGAGCCCGGCGGGTCGTTGACCCCCGAGAAGCTCGCTGCGGCGGCCGGGGCGCTGGCGTCGGGCGACGACGGCAGCGAGGGCGCCGCCTTGGAGATCGCGGTCTGGGAGACCGAAGAGATCGTCGAGGCCGGCCTGGGCGGACTACTGGGGGTCAACCGGGGCTCGACACAGTCTCCCCGGTTCGTCGAGATCACCTGGCAACCGCCCACCGACAGCGAGGGATTCCTGGCTCTCGTGGGCAAGGGCATCACCTTCGACTCCGGGGGGCTGTCCATCAAGCCCGCCACGGGCATGGAGACCATGAAGATCGACATGAGCGGGGCCGCCGCCGTGCTCGGAACGATGCGTGTGGTCAAGACCTTGGCGCCCCCGATCAGGGTCACCGGCTACGTCCCCATCACCGACAACATGCTGGGCGGCGACGCAACCCGGCCCGGGGACATCCTCACCATTCGCAACGGCAAGACGGTGGAGGTGCTCAACACCGACGCCGAGGGCCGGCTGATTCTCGCCGACGCCCTGTCGCTGGCCAGCGAGGCAAAGCCCGACGCCATCGTGGACCTCGCCACGCTCACCGGGGCGTGCATGGTGGCTCTCGGCACCAAGGTGGCGGGTCTCATGGGCAACCACGACGGCTGGATCGACGCCGTGGAGGCGGCCGCGGACCGCGCCGGGGAGCGGGTCTGGCACCTGCCGCTGCCCGAGGACTACCGCAAGCAGCTGGACTCCCCGGTCGCCGACCTCAAGAACATCGGCAACCGCTGGGGCGGCACCCTCACCGCCGCGCTGTTCCTGCAGGAATTCGTCGCCGACGGCATCCCCTGGGTCCACCTCGACATCGCCGGTCCCGCCTGGACCGACAATGTCGACGGGGAGGCCGCCAAGGGTGGCACCGGCTTCGGCGTCCGCCTGCTCGTCGACCTGGTCAGGAACTTCTCGCCGCCCGGCGACTGATGCCCTAGCCGTTGCCGAGAGCGTCGTCGCGCCCCTCGAGGCGGGCGATCCGCTCACCCTCCGGTCGCAGCAGTCCTTCCATGCGGTCGAGGCGGGGGACGATCTCGGATCGGAGCCACACGAAACCCCCACAGATGAGCATCCCGGCGAGGCCGACAAGAGCGGCTGTGATGGCGTCCATCGCCGTTCAGTCTGCCACGCGGGCAGCGGGCTCGCCGGTGGAGGCATCGACCGCGCTCACCGCGGCTGCGGCCCGGGTGTGCTGCTCGGTGGCCCAGCGGGTGGCGTCGAAGGCCACTGCGGGGTGGAACTGCCAGGTGTGCAGCTGCCGCTCGACCGCGTCGGGCTCGTCGCCGCACGCCAGCAACGCCATGGCCAGCCGCCGAGCGCGAGCCAGAGTGTCGGTCCCCGCCGGATCCGAACCCGGTTGGCGCCGCCAGACGTCGTGCAACACGCGTAGGCGGGAAGGAAGGCGCTCGGCCATCCGTGCGGTCAGGTCGGGCAGCCGGGTGCGCACGAAGAGCGTGTTGTGGCGACCTCTCTGCATGAGTCCGAACCGGCAACAGCGCTCGAACGCCCTATCGAAGGCCGACTGGAGGGCCTGGCGGCCACCCAACCCGATCTCGCTCGCGATTTCGGCTGTGTCTATCAGAACCCCTTCCGGTGCCTCCTCCAGCCGCAGCGCCAACCGCCGGATCAGCCAGGTGGCTGACGGCCCGAGCACGCCCAACCAGAACAGTTCCACGTAAGGCGAGCGAGGGTGGTGGCCCCGGCCGGGGTCGGGGCACAGATCGTTCAACGGTTCCACCCAGAGTTCGACGGCGCCGGCTGTGCTCTTGGGGCCGGGACCGCGGGCTTGGGCGGCCGCCCTCACCGTTGGCGGCGAATCGGTCGCCGAGGTCGGGACAGGCGGGACGGTGACGAGTGGGGTCTGCATGGTGTTCGCTCCTGGGCGAGTCGTGAACTCTGGATGCCCGTGGCATCAAAAGGCTCCGCGGCGGGCGAATATTGATATAGGGCGAAATAAATAGGAGAAATGAATGGGCTTGTCAAGGGGGAAATCACACGCGTAGGCGTGCGGCACGACTCAACGGGGATCGCTGCGATACCTCAGCGTGTCCCGGGGCAAGCTGAGGTAGCCGTCTCGCCGGCTCGGGGCGGCCGCAGTCGGCGAGGCGAATGCGTGACGCCGGGCGGTCCTACGCGAGGGCCGTGTAGCAGGCCCGTTCGATGCTGTCGAAGAGGCCGAACGTCCGGGGATCGCCGAACGGGAACTGCTGGCTGATGTAGGTGCCGGCCACCTGGTTCTGCATGTCGATCCAGTAGAAGGAGTTGGCGAGCCCGGCCCACATGAGGCCGCCCGCCGGTCGACCGGTGGGCAAGGGCTCCTCGTTGATCTGGAAGGTCAGACCCCAGGACTTCTCGATGCCCGGGTAGAACTCGACGTCACCGGCGACGCCGGGTATCGCGGCGGGCAGCGGTACCACCCGCAACGTTCCCATGTTGTTCACGACCATCCGGTCCACCGTCTCCGGGCGCAACACCTGCACCCCGTCGCGGGTGCCGCGCCCGAGGATCATCTGCAGGAAGCGGCAGTAGTCCTCCACGGTGCTGTAGAGCCCGGCGCCGCCCAACTGCACCTCGGGTTCCTGGTCCATCTCGAACCTCCCCATGGCACCCAGGGCACCGTCGTCGCCGCGGATGTGGACCGTGGCCAGCCTGGCCCGCATGTCAGCGCTGATCCCGAACGCGGTGGAATCCATGCCCAGGGGACCCAGGAGGTGTTGCTGCAGGTAGTCGCCGAGTCGCATCCCCGACGCCGCCTCGACCATGAGCCCGACGTGGTCGATGTTCGTTCCGTACAGCCACTGCTCGCCGGGATCTCCGAGAGCCGGGGCGTCCAGCGCGGCCCGCCGGCAAGTCCTGATCGTGGGGGTGCCGGTCACTTCGTGGTAGCGGAGGAGGTCCTCGCTCCAGATCTCGTAGCCGAATCCGGCCGTGTGGGTCAGCAGTTGGCGGAGCGTGATCGGGGCCCGCGCCGGGCGGACCAGCGGGCTGCCCTGCGCGTCGAAGCCCTCGAGCACGCCGACGGTGCCCAGATGCTCCAGGACCTCCGCGGCGGGGGTGTCGAGGTGAAGTCGACCGCCCTCAGTGAGCTGCATAGCGGCGGTTCCGGTGAGGGCCTTGGTCATGGAGGCGATCCAGCACACCGTGTCGCTGGTCATCGGCCCGGCGGCCTCTTCGTGCAGGGAGCGAACGCCGGCCGCCGCCGAGCAGAGCACCTCGTTCGGGGAGACGATCTCGGCGGTCGCGCCGGCCACGTCGCCGCGCGCCACGCCGCCGTCGAGGATCGCCTGGACCGAGTCCTGAAGTGTCATCGGAATCTCCCTTGCCGGGTCCTGCTCGGGCGGATGCCCCCGGACCCGCCCATTGTGGTTTGCGGCGGGCGGATTAGTCGGTCGGCCCGGCTGCGGCGGCCAGGGTTGGGTGGCTCCGCATCCGGTTAGGGTCACAACGGGGAGGGAGGCCGCGACGGGTGTCGAGGACCGTGTCGACATCGCCAGTCGCCGTGTTGGGCGAGTCGCAACCGGAAGGGAAGCCGTGACGAGTGCCGGAGAGCAACTGGCCGAAGAGATCAGCCGTGCCCGGCATCTCGTGGATCGCGCCGCAAGCGTCGTCGTGCTGACGGGCGCCGGCATCTCCACCGACTCCGGCATCCCCGACTTCCGGGGCCCCCAGGGTGTGTGGACCCGCAACCCCGGCGCCGAGGCGAAGGCCCACATCGCCAACTACATGGGCGACCCGGAGGTGCGCAGGGAGGTGTGGCGGCAGCGCCTCGCCGAGAACAGCGCGCGCCGGCCGGTCCCCAACGCCGGCCATCTGGCGCTCGTGGCCCTCGAGCGGCGCGAGAAGCTGCACACGCTGATCACCCAGAACGTGGACGGCCTGCACGCCGAGGCCGGAACCTCGCCGGGGAGGCTCGTGGAGATCCACGGCACGCGGCGGCGGGTCAAGTGTCTGTCATGCGGCGAGGAGTGGCCCATGGCGCATGCCGTCGAGCGGCTGCGGGCCGGCGAGCAGGATCCCCCGTGCCACTCCTGCGGTGGCCTGCTGAAGTCGGCGACCATCTCCTTCGGCCAGAGCCTCGTCACCGGCGACCTCGTGCGCTCCTCGGAGGCGGCGACCGCCTGCGACCTCATGCTGGCGGTGGGCAGCACGCTGGCGGTGTACCCCATTGCGGAGGTGGTGCCCGTGGCTCGGAGCAACGGTGCCGACCTGATCATCGTGAACAACGAGCCAACGCCGTTCGACGACATCGCGGATGTCGTGCTGCGGGGGTCCATCAGTGAGGTGCTGCCACTGGTGGTCCGAGATCGGATCGCGGGCCTCGGGCCGGACCCCGAGTCGGGGGCAAGCGACGAATCCTGACTAACTTGGTAGACTTTTCGGCGGTGGGAGATCCGTCCCGGCGGGTCGGAGCCCCCACCCGCCGGAGGTGCCCAGTGGGCCGGCCGGCATTGACGGCCGGAGGAGGCGTAGCACCCGCCGGCATATCCAACGGAATCGCACAAGGAGCCGAAGCGATGCCCACGTTCCGCGACATCCTCATCGCCGCCAAGTCCAGGATCACCGAGATCGATACGGTCACCGGTGAACGCCTGCGCGACGCCGGCGCGGCCTTCCTGGACGTGCGGGAACCCGACGAGGTCACCCAGGGCGCCATCCCCGGCGCCATCCACATTCCCCGCGGCCACCTCGAGGCCAACATCGAGAACCGCCTTCCGGGTCGCGAGACGCCGATCGTGGTGTTCTGCGCCGGGGGAGTGCGCTCGGCCTTCGCCGCCGAGACGCTGCAGTCGCTCGGCTACACGGACGTCACCTCCATGGATGGCGGCTTCAACAAGTGGAAGGACGAGGGCCGCCCCTGGGCCGTCCCGCAGGTGCTCAGCCCCGAGCAGCGCAACCGCTACCACCGCCACCTGCTGCTGCCGGAGGTCGGCGAGGTCGGCCAGATGCGCCTGCTGGATGCTCGCGTCCTGTGCCTCGGCGCCGGTGGCCTGGGCTCGCCCGCGGCGCTGTATCTCGCCGCCGCCGGCGTGGGCACGCTGGGCATCGTGGACATGGACGTCGTCGACGCTTCCAATCTGCAGCGCCAGATCCTGCACAACGTCGACCGGGTGGGAGAGCGCAAGGTCGACTCGGCCAAGAAGACGCTCACCGCCCTCAACCCCGACGTGAACGTCGTCACCCACGACGTCCGCCTGGGGGCCGACAACATCCTGCAGATCATCGACGGCTACGACGTGATCATCGACGGCGCCGACAACTTCCCGGTGCGCTACATGCTGAACGACGCCTCGGTGAAGCTGGGAATCCCGGTGGTGCACGGCTCGATCTTCCGCTTCGAGGGGATGGTCACCGTGTTCGATCCCCACCAGGGCCCGACCTACCGGGACATGGTGCCCGAGCCGCCGCCGGCCGAGATGGCACCCAGCTGCGCCGAGGCGGGAGTGCTGGGCGTTCTGCCGGGCATCGTGGGTTCGGTTCAGGCCCTCGAGGCGATCAAGATCGTCCTGGACTACGGCGACGTGCTGCGGGGCCGGCTCCTGACCTTCGACGCCGCCGAGATGAGCTTCCGCGAGTACAAGGTGCGGCCCGATCCTGCCAACGAGATCACCTGGGAGAACCGGGACCGCATCCAGGTCGTCGAACTCGACGGCCTCTGCGGTCCGGCCCCGCTGGAGGTCCCACCCGCCGGCTGAGAACCCTGCCCGCCGGCTGGGACTCCCGGCCGGCTGAGATCCCCGCCGGATGATTGGGAGACCTGGCCGGCTGAGATTCCTGCCTGCCGGCTAAGTGTTCCGCCGGCGGCCCGGTAGGCCCCGGGCGCGGTTCTGTGGCGATCGCTACCAGATGTCGGCGATGTCGCTGCCGGCCTCCTCGAAGCTGTAGCGACGGCGTCGCGACACCACCAACAGCGCGGCGATCAGCACCAGCCCGACAGCGGCCAGGACGACGACGGTGGTGTCGTTGGTCACCGAGTCCTGCCAGGTTCTTGTTCGGGCCGGCACCGGCTGGGGCGCCGCGGCCGGAGCGTCGGTCACAGCCGGCGCGCTCTGGTCGGCGACGGCTTCGCCCGGTTGTGGCGCGCTCGGCGCCGCAATCGCCGTGACCGCGGTGGTCCCGGTGCCGGTGCCGCTGCCGCTGCCGGTGGCGGGCGCGACGGCGTGCTGCGGGGTCGCCTCTGCGGAGACCGGTGCCGGGGATGCCCCCATCTCGTTGTTGGCGAGGATCGTGACCGTGTAGGCCGCGCCTCCGATGAGACCTTCGATCGTGTGGCTGGTGTGCGCCGTCTCGATGGCGGTGACCGCCCCGTCGGGTGCCACCCAGGTGAGGGTGAAGGACCGCACCGGCAGGCCGCCGTCGTCGGTCGGCGGTTCCCACGACACCAGCAGGCTCTCGTGCCCGATGGCGATCTCTGCGTGAGCCAGGGGACCGGGGGGCCGCGCCGGTGTGGCTCGGACCGGGTCGGCGGTTACCGAGGTGCCCACCTCGTTGGTGGCCGAGACGGTGATGCCGTACGTCGAGCCGTTGGTGAGACCTTCGAGGGTGTGGCTGGTGGCGGTCGTCCGGGCGGAGTTCGCCGAGCCGTCGGGTGCCACCCACAACAGCGTGTAGCCGGTGACGCGCAGTCCACCGTCGCTGGCGGGTGGGTCCCAACTCACGTGGATCCGGGAGTCCTCCCGGATGGTGCGCACCGCCACCGGGGCGCCGGGAATGTGCGCCGGTGTTCCGCTGGCGGGCCGGCTGGCAGCCGAGGCGCCGATCTCGTTGGTGGCCGTGACAGTGACGGTGTAGGTGGTGCCGTTGGTGAGACCTTCGAAGGTGTGGCTGGTGGCGGTGGTGTCGATCGACCCGGTGGTGCCGTCGGGTGCGGACCGGGTAACGGTGTAGCTCAGCACCGGCTTTCCGCCCTCACTCGCGGGGGGGGGGCCGGGGCCCCCCGTGGGCCCCGCCCCCCGGGGCCCGGGGCCCGCGCCCGCCGCCCCCGGGGCGCCGGGCGGTGGGGCGGGCGGGGCGCTCGCCGCAACGCCCGGCGGCGACGTGCCGGCCTCGTTGACGGCGCTCACGGTGATGGTGTAGGTGGCGCCGTTGAGGAGGTTCTGCATGGTGTAGCCGGGGCCGGTGGTCTCGATGCTGCCGCTGGCGCCGGTGGAGGAGACCCAGTCGAGGACGTATCCGGCGATCGGGAGGCCGCCGTCGTTGAGGGGCGGAGCCCAGGAGACTTCGAGGGTGCCGTCGCCGCGGGCGGCCCTGATGTCGACCGGGGCGGTGGGTGTCGTGCCGGGCCGGTGACTGGCGGGCGCGCTGTGTGATGAGGATCCGACCCTGTTGATCGCCGTCACCGTGACCGAATACGTGTTGCCGTTGGTCAGTCCACCGATGGTGTGATTGGTTCCCTGCACCGGCGTGAAGTTCGTGACACCGTCGGGCCCGGTCCAGTGCACGGCGTAGGACTGCACGGGAACCCCGCCGTCGCCGGCGGGAGGCGACCAGGAGACATTCAGCAACCCGTCGCCTCGCTGCAATGTCACGCCGGTTGGTGCGCTCGGGACCCCCAGGGGTGTGCCGATCGCCGTGACCGCCGCGGAGGAGCCTCCCGCGTTGGAGGCCGCGACGCTGATCGTGTACGTGGCTCCGTTCGCGAGGTTGCGCAGCGTGCGGGTGGTGTCGGTAGTGGGGATCGTGCCCGAGGCGCCCGTGGAGGAAACCCAGGTGAGCACGTAACCGGTGATCGGGCTGCCGCCGTTGTTTGCGGGCGGTTGCCAGGTCACGACGATCTCGCTCGCCCCGGGCGTCAGCGAAATCGCCTGCGGCGCGGTGGGTGGGTCGATCGACGGGATCGTCACAGGTGTCGTGGAGGGTGTGATCGCAGGCGGCAGCGCCGTGCTCTCGCCCAAGACGAACTTGGTCGAGAGCAGGTGGCCCCCGCGGCCCGCGGAGTTCGGCAGCGGCCCCCATCCTTCCGACTCGGCACCCTTGTTGATGACGAACACGAAGCGTGAGCCCGAGACCGACCTCGTGGCCGACGAGCCGACGAGGCGAACCGCGGCCCGGTCGATGCGCCCCGAGACGCTGATGTTGCCCGACACCTCGATGCGCTGCAGGGTGCCGACGTTGGTGTCGGCCACTCTGGCCAGCCAGCGGCTGAGGGCGTCCACGCTGTAGGTGCGGGTCCACGGCGTGTAGGGGTCGCCGGCGACGAAGGGATCCGGGGCGGCGACCAGGTAGGGGTGCTGCTCGTTGAAGGCGTAGCCGCTGTTCTCCGTGTAGCCGCCTCCGGAGGTCGTGAAGAGAGTCAGGGCAGGCTCGCCGCCGTAGGCCAGGACCTGCCCGGCAGTGTCGGCGATCGCCTGCAGCCACGGTCCGTTCCTCGGGGAGGTCTCCCGCGTGTTGCCGCTGTAGACCTGGCTCATGGTGGTGGAATAGAGGTCGAACGGCGCGGTCCACGTGTCGCTGTCGCGGTTCTCGCGGGCGACGTGCAGGGCGTAGCTCCTTGATGCGATGGCCTGGGCGCGCAACGCTTCGGTCGGCCAGTCCGGCGGGACCTCGGCCACGCCTCGGAGGTAGTGCTCGAGGTCCAGGTTCGTCAGCACGATGCGGTACCAGGTGTTCCCCGACATCTTCGTGAGGGTCACCTGCCCGTGCGAGTACGAGTGGCGGGTGGCGGAGGACTCCACGGCGATGCCGTCTGCTGTCCTGATCTGCAGGACGTCGCCGCTGCAAACCTGCCCGGGGCAGAGCGCCGTTCCATCGCTGGTCGTCACGTCCCAACCGTCCCCGGAGCGGGTGACGGTGAACAGTTCGGTCGCCGAGGAGCCGTACACGGCGTTGCCGTCGAGCACCAGTTCGAATGAGCCGCGGGGGCGGAAGCGGCTCCGGCCGGCCGATGCCAGATGGATCCGCAGGTCATTCATCGCCCACCCGGCGGTGAGCACGGTGCCGGGGTAGTAGAAGCCCAGGACGTCCGTGGCGGTCTGGCCGGCGGCGATCCTCGACGGTAGTGATTGGTGGCTGATGCCCACACCGTGACCCCAGCCGGCACCGTTGAAGGTGACGTGATCTCCGGCACCGAGCGTCGGCGTGCTGAACCCGGCGCTCTGGGCGGCTGCGGGTCGGCTGGTGGGAACGCTCAACACCGCCGCGGCCAGGAACACCAGCGCTCCGGCAGCCGCCACAGCGCGGCGACCTACGGATCGGAGGCGGTGTACCGGCTGGTTGGCCCGGGTGCCTGCCGCCCCTGCAGCCGGCGCAGAGCGGAGTCCCGCAGCCCAGAGTGGTGCCCGCCGGCGCTGGGAGCGTCGCCGGCGGGGATTGTCAGTAGCGAGGGAACGGACAGCCGGCGCGACGCGTCGCAGACCCAACCGGGACGTGGCGAGTCGCAGATCCGATGGGGATACAGCGATGTGCCGGCGCAGGAATCGACTGGCGGCAAAGGGACGACCAGCGCGCACCGCGCGCCGGTGACGGTTTCTCATGAAGAGTTGTTTCCGAAGTCGTCACCACCCCTTGCCACCAACATCATCGCCCACATTCACCACTTTCGCAACAGGAGGATCATTACCGGGACCCACTCGTCCCACATCGAATGAGGCGCAGAGTCGCCGCAGGAACCCGATCCCGACCTTACGCCGGGCCGGTTACCCGGCCGCGTCAATGGGGTTCGGGCCGGTGGTTGGGGGGATCGGGGGTCGGTTCGGGTCGGTGGTTCCCTGCCGCCGGGGTCGGTTCGGGTGGGTGGTTTCCTGCCGGCCGGGGTCGGTTCGGGTTGGTGGTTTCCTGCCGCCGGGGTCGGTTCGGGTTGGTGGTTTCCTGCCGCCGGGGTCGGTTCGGGTGGGTGGTTCCCCGCCGCCGGGGTCGGTTCGGGTGGGTGGTTCCTCGCCGCCGGGGGCAGTGCCGCGCCCGGAAGTAGAATCCGCCCGTGCCAGTTGCACTCATCACCGGCGTCACCGGCCAGGACGGCTCGTACCTCGCCGAGTTCCTGCTGGCGAAGGGCTATGAGGTGCACGGCACCACGAGACGTACGTCGCTGGACAACACCGGACGGCTTCGCGGCATCCTGACCGATCCCACCTCAGCGGACCGGTTCAAGCTGCACACGTCGGACATGACCGACGGGGCGTCGCTCGTGCGGCTCCTCGAGGCGACCCGGCCCGACGAGATATACAACCTGGCCGCCCAGAGCCATGTGGCGGTGTCCTTCGACGTGCCGGAGCAGACGATGCAGACCACGGGGCTGGGGCCGCTGCGCCTGCTCGAGGGTCTGCGGTCGCTGGGTTCCGCGGCGCGCTTCTACCAGGCTTCCTCCTCGGAGATGTTCGGGTCGGCGGCGACGCCGCAGAATGAGCACTCGCCGCTACGGCCCCGCTCGCCCTACGGCTGTGCGAAAGCGCTGGGACACTGCCTCGTGAGCAGCTACCGGGAGGCCTACGGGCTCTTCGCTGTCAGCGGGATCCTGTTCAACCACGAGAGCCCGCGGCGCGGCGAGACCTTCGTGACCCGCAAGATCACCCGAGGGGTGGCGGACATCCGGGCGGGCAGGACCGGCGAGTTGCGCCTGGGGAACCTCGATGCCCGGCGCGATTGGGGGTTCGCCGGCGACTACGTCGAGGCGATGTGGTTGATGCTGCAGCAGGACGAACCCGAGGACTACGTGGTGGGCACCGGTGCGGCGCACTCGGTTCGCGAATTCTGCGCTCTCGCCTTCGAGCAGGCCGGCCTGCACTGGGAGGACCACGTGCGGACCGATCCGCGATTCGTCCGTCCGGCGGAACTGGACCACCTCGTGGCCGACCCCACGAAGGCGAACCGCGACCTCAGCTGGAAACCCAAGGTGGATTTCGAGGATCTCGTTTCGCTGATGGTCGAGGCCGACCGGGTCCTCCCGCCGACGTAGCCGCAGCCAATTTTCCCCGTGCCGGTCGGGCGGGCCGGCGCTCGCCGACGCCGGGTCTGCCGGGGCGACACCGGGCAGAAGAGCGCTTATCGCTAGTGTGAACCCGTGCGCGCGCTGCGATTCTGCATCGTGGGCGGCGGCCCGGCCGGCAACTCGTGTGCCTCGGTAGCCGCCCGGCTCGGAGCCGAGGTCACCTTGATCGAGAAGGACATCCTCGGCGGCGCCGCCAATCTCTGGGATTGCATCCCATCCAAGGCGATGATCGCCGCGGGCGGTGTCATGTCGTTCGTCTCCCGTGCCACCGGGATGGGGCTGGATCCGGTGACACCCACCATGGACCTGGCCGGCCTGCGGGAGTACATCGAGTCCACCCAACGTCAGCTGAACGAGTCGCTGAGCCAGATGCTGGAGAGCCAGGGCGTGGACATCGTCGAGGGCTCCGGCACCCTCGTCGGGCCGCGCGAGGTGGTTGCCGAGACCGTCGATGGCCGGCGGGAGTTCACTGCCGACGTGATCGTGCTGTCCACCGGGAGCCGCCCGCGCGTCCCCGAATGGTGTGTGCCCGACGGTCGGCGAGTGCTCACCACGCGCCAGGCGTACCCACCCCCGGAGGTTCCGCAGCACCTTGTGATCATCGGTTCAGGGGTGACCGGAGTGGAGTTCGTCCACATGTTCAAGAGCTTCGGTAGCGACGTCACGCTCGTCGTGAGCCGCCAGCAGGTCCTGCCGGGGAAGGATCCCGAGGTGGCCGCCCTCCTCGAGGAGAGCTTCCTGACGCGGAAGGTGAACCTCTACAAGGGGGCCCGAGCGAAGGCAATCGATGTCCAGGATGACGGCGTGGCGGTGCACTGCAACGATGGGCGGGTCGCCCTCGGGAGTCATGCCCTGCTGGCCGTCGGCGCGATCCCGAACTCGGAGCAACTGGGATTGGAGGCGGCCGGCGTGGAGTCCGACGGCGGCTACGTGCCGATCGACCACAACTGCAAGAGTTCGGTGCCGCACATCTACGTCGCCGGAGACCTCAGCGGGAAGGCCCTGCTGTCGTCGGTTGCGGCGATGCAGGGTCGCAAGATCGCCGAGCACGCCATGGGGTTGCACCGGAACCGTCCGCACCGCCACATCGACTACAGCCAGGCTGCCTCGGCAGTGTTCACCGAGCCCGAGATTGCCGAGGTGGGCCTCACCGAGGCGGAGGCCACGGGCCGGAAGATCCGGGTCACCAAGATGCCCTTCTCGGTCACTCCGAAGGCTCTCATCAACAACGACCCGCGGGGTTTCCTGAAGCTGGTCTCGGACCCTGCCACGGGTGTCGTGCTCGGCGGGTCCATTGTGGGAGGCCAGGCTGCCGAGTTGATCTCGGTGGTGGCACTGGCGGTGACCGCCCGGCTGTCGGTGAGCGACATCTCCGAGACCCTCTTCGCCCACCCCACCCTCTCCGAAGCCCTCGGCGACGCCGCCGAGTAGCGCCGATGAACATCCCGGCCGAGCCGAGCGAGACCACACTCGACGAGTCCGAACCGACCGGGCCGCAGGAGCCGCTCGGTTCGGTGCTGGCGCGCCTCGCCGCCCGCCTGTTCGACGCGGCGCTGATGCTGCTGGCGGTGCTCGCGAGCGTTCCGCTGTCCGACAGCGGCCAGATCGCCGCCCTCGTGGCAGTGCCGATCCTCTACGAGACGATCATGGTGGCGACAGTCGGCAGGACGGTGGGCAAGATGCTCCTCGGGCTGCATATTGTGCGCCGCCCGGACGGCGGCCGGCCGGGATGGTTGCCTGCGCTGACCCGGGGTGCTCCCGCGGGCATCCTGGCCGCCGGCCCGCATGTCGCCGCAATCCTGATGGTGCTGTCCGTCCTGCCGATGGTTGGCGACACGAGGCTCCAGCGCAGCCTGCAGGATCGAATCGCCAGCACTGTCGTCGTCCAGCGCCAACGCCCCTGGGGAGCCCGCTCCGCAGCAGGACCGGGCGAAAGCGGGTCTTGAATCCCCCCGACGGGCAATCCCGACACCTGGCACTCACCCATCCGGTGTTCGCTGCCCCCGGTACTCACCGCCCCCGGTACTCACCGCGACCGGCGTTCACCGCACCCGGACCTCACCGCCCCCCGGTCTTCCCCGCCCCTGGTACTCACCGCGACCGGCGTTCACCGCACCCGGACCTCACCGCCCCCCGGTCTTCCCCGCCCCCGGTACTCACCGCGACCGGCGTTCACCGCCCCCGGCAGGTGAGCGCCTCCGCCGCAACTCAGGTGTCGGCCGGGTCCTCCTGCTGTGAGCTGAAGATCGTAGGAAGGCCCTTGCGTGCGAAGTCGGGGGCGCCGTGCATCCTTCGGCCGTCGACGGTGAGCATCTGGGAAGCCTCGCCGCCGCAGATGCGGCCACCATGCGAGTCGAGGATGCTGTTGAGGCCGATCTGGCCGACGGGGTAGGAGTCGAGCGCCGAGTAGGTCTGCAGCAGCAATGGGCGAGGCCGTGGCGAATTGTTCGGCATCGAGCCGTGAATCATGCAGCAGTTGTGGACGGTCACCGACCCCGCAGGGCCATCGAGGTACGTGATCCGGTCGAGGTCCAGTCCCGCGACGTCGGCATCATCGATTGCGCCGGCCCAGGAGCCGTCGGCTCCGTACAGGTCATAGAGCGGTCCGAGATGGCTGCCGGGGAGCACCCCCATCGGTGCCATGTCGGGGCCGACGTCGCTGAGGTAGACGCCGATCGTGAGCGGCGTGAAATCGGTGTGGGGCCAGAACTGGATGTCCTGGTGCCATTTCACCTCGGCGCCGCCGCCGGACCACTTGAAGTTGAGCTTGGAGTGGTGATACCGGACAGGCCCGCCAAGCAATGCCGCGGCGAGCTGCGCAGGCGGACCCTCGAATGTGAACCGTGCATAGGTCGGGTGCCGGTCGACGGGGTAGTTGAGGCGCCGCAGCCTTGGGGCCTCGGCGGTGTGCGTGGGTTCGAGATCGAACACCGTCCCCGAGGAGGTCTCCGAGCGGCTGGCCTCGACGAATTCCGCGGTGACGGCATTCAACTCGTCGAGCCACTCGGCCCCGACGAAGCCAGGCAGGCACAGGTAGCCGTTCGCCTCGTACTCGGCGCGTTGGCTCTCCGGAATGAGACCTGCGGTGTTCGGGCGTGCTTCGGCGAGGGTCATACCCAAACCATACCGGCGCCACGGGATCGGTCCTGCGAGCTGATGTGCCGCCCTGTCCGGACCCGGCGTCCAACCACCGGGTTGGCTCCCAGCGTCCGTTCCCCAGTATCCGACTAGCCGCCGCCGGCCCCCAGCGCGGCCCTGTCGCGCCCGGCTCCCGAACCCGCTGCCCGAGGTGACTCGGTGTTGCCCGGCAGCCTGCCGCCACCGCTGCGTACGCTGAGGGTGATGTTCGTAGTCCTGCTCCTGTTGCTGCTCGGCATTCCGACCGCGGAGATCTTCTTCATCATTCGGGTGGCCCGTGATCTGGGTATCCCCGAGACCATCGGCCTGCTGGTGGCCGTGTCGATCGTCGGGGCATGGTTGGTGCGCCGCTCGGGTCTCGGCGTGATGCGCCAGATCCAGGAGCGGCTCGCCCGCGGCGAGATCCCCGGCAAGGAACTCGTGGACGGCCTGCTGATCCTTGTCGGCGGCCTGCTGATGCTGACGCCGGGCTTCCTGACCGACGCCGTGGGGCTGCTGCTGCTCGTCCCTCCGACCCGGCTGGCGCTGCGGGCGCTGCTGGTCCGCCGGTACAGCAAGCGGATCCGGATCGCCGGCTGGACCGCTCGACCGGGCGGCTTCGGTTTCGGCGGATTCGGTCGGGGCGGGGCCGGCGGCTCCGAGACCGGACCGGACCGGGGCGATGTTCGCGACGTCAGAGAGCCGCGCGCGCTACCTAAAGGCCGAAAACGCAGAGAGAAACCAGGCAGCGGTTAGGGGTGCCCGGCACACAGCCGCGCCGGCGCACACGCCCCGAGTAGCCCCTCAGGCCTCCAGTTCCGCCCGAACGATGGCCGTACCGGCGGCGAGTGCGGACAGCTTGGCGAAGGCGACCTCGCGTGACAGGTACTTCATGCCGCAGTCGGGGGCGGGGATCAGCCGCTCCGGCGAGATGTATTGCAGCGCCTCGCGGATCCGCCGCGCCACCGTCTCGGGCGTCTCCACGGTGGCGTCGCCGTTGTCGATCACGCCGAGCACGACGGTCTTGTCGGGCAGCCTCTCCAGGATGTCGAGGTCGATCCCCGGTTGGGCGGCCTCGATGGAGATCTGATCGATGGCGCTGGCGTTCAGCTCCGGGAGGAAGGCATAGGCGTCCGGCTTCCCGATCCCTCGCCAGGCGTGGATGGCGGCGTAGCCGAAGCACATGTGCAGCACGGTGGTCCCACCGACGCCGTCGAGCGCCTCGTCGAGCACCTCGACGGCGTACTGCGAGGCCTTCTCGGGTTTGGCCTGCATGTACGGCTCGTCGAGTTGAACCACGTCGGCCCCGGCATCGAACAGGTCCTTGAGTTCCCGGTTGACCACCTTGGCGTAGGCGGAGGCCGCCTTCCGATCGTCGCCGTAGTGATCGTCCTGGGCCTGCTGGATGAGCGTGAACGGCCCCGGCAGGGTCAACTTGACGGCGCGGGTGCTGTGGGCTCGCAGCAACTCCAGGTCGCGCACTCCGATCGGGGTTGGCCGGGTGATCGGCCCGGCGATGCGCGGGACGGGGTTCGGCTTGCCGGTGCGGTCCATGGCGCTGCCGTGGCGGTCGGGGTCGATGCCGCCGAGGGCGGTGGCGAAGCGGTTGGAGTAGCTCTCGCGCCGGATCTCACCGTCGGTGATGATGTCGACGCCGGCTGCCTCCATCTCGCCGATCGCCACGATGGTGGCGTCGTCCTGGGCCTCCTCCAAACGCTCCGGCGGGATCCGCCAGAGTTCCCTGGCCCGCACCCGCGGCGGCAGCCGGGTGCACAGCGCAGGCCGATCGATCAGCCAGTCCGGCTGCGGGTAGCTCCCCACCACGGCTGTCGGCAACAGCACATCGCGGAGCCTAACGGATGTGCCCGTCCGGCCCGGCGGTCAGCCGCCCACCACCGGCGGGCCGGGCTTGCCGTCCGACCACGGGCTGATGTGCCCGTCCGGCCCGGCCGTCAGCCGAGCACCGGCTGTCGCCTGGCCGGCTCAGTCGAAGAGGGTCGGCTGGGGCGTGGGCGATACGTGCTCTGCCCGGGCCATCGCGACGTCGGTAGATGTCGCAGATTCCAGCACCGCCGCTTCAAGTTCGTCGAGCGACGCGACCGGGAAGGCTCCCCGCTCCTCGAGCCTCGCGTTGCCCGGACCCTCGCCCGGACCCCGCCACACGGCAACCCGCCCGAAGCCACGTCGGAGAGCCTCCGTCGCACCGGACCAGGTGCCGCCCGTATCAACGTCCGCGGCGACCACGAGCGTACGAGCCGACAGCGCGTAGATCAGCTTGTTGCGGCCCATGGCGCTGCCCACGCTGAAGGGCGCCTCCGGGCTGTAGGGCGTGCACAACATGGTGCGCCCGTCGTGAATCGCCCGGCGTATGTCGGCACTGCGGAGCTTGCGCGCCAGCGACTCCGCCAGCACGCCCACCACCGCTCCGCCGGCCAAGCAGGCGGCGCTCATGGCGGTCTGGTCCACGCCCCTGGCGCCGCCGGACACCAATGGCAGACCCAGCCGCGCCGCCACTTCGGCCGCCGCCTCAGCGACTTGGGCACCGTCGGGCGACACGTTGCGACTCCCCACTACCCCGACGCCCGGCCGGTCGAGCAACTCGACGGCACCCGCCGCGTACAGCAGCACCGGCGCAGAGGTCCCGAGCCGCTCGATGAGCCGTCCCGGATAGTCCGCGTCGAACGGAGTGAATGTCGAGATGCCCGCCTGCCCCAACCGATCCAACTCGAACGCCATGCCGGTCGCCCGATCCAGCAGAGCCACCACCCGCGCAGCCATCTCGGCGGCAAGGCCGTGTTCGCTGACGAGCTTGGCCTCGTTGACGCCCAGCAGCAGGCTCGGCCCACCGATCAGGTTGCACAGCCTCCAGAACTCCGACGCCTTCAGCGGTCGGACCTCGTCGTCGCCGATCCGGCTCAACAGCAGGATCGTCGCCAGCGAGTCGTCGTGATTCACGTGACCGATCTCCCGGCCGTGTCGGCCAACGCGAACGGGTGCACCGGCCCGGCGCCCGCCTCGCGGAGCTTCCCGCCCACGACCGTCAGCGTCCATCTGGAGTCGACGATGTCGTCCACGAGCAGAACCGGTTCGGGGGCGACGGTCCCACGAATATCGAACGCCTCCCGCACGTTCGCGTATTGTCGGCGGCTGTTCCGCATCATCGTCTGGGGCTCAGCATCCCGGATCTTCACGACGACATCTTCACACGGGAGCCCCAGCGCCGTTGCCAGCCTCTCGGCGAAGCCCGCAACCAACCCGGGACTGCGGAGCGAGGGCACGAAGGTCACCCAGGTCGGTGATGGGTCCGGCTTCCAGCGATTCCGGATCAGATCCCCCGCAGCGCTGACGAGTTGGCTATCGAATCGCCCGAGTTCCTGCTTGCCAGACCGCACGAGGCGGCCCCATCCGCTGTCACCCCACATCGACAGCGCATGCCCCGGCTCGAGTCGTCGGTCGGCTGCGATCCGACCCTCACCCGGTAGCTGCTTGCGGGGTTCAATGGCTCGACCGGCTCGGCGCAGGTGGTCCACCGCATTTTGAACGGTCGCCGGGTCGAACGGGATGGCGAGGCTGTCGCCGGTGCAGTTGTCGCAGATGCCGCATGGTTCCGCAGTCGCATCGTCGAGATAGAACTCGAGCAGTTGCATGCGACACCGGTCCGTGCGGACGTAGTCGAGCATCTGCCCTTGCTCGGTCCTGCGCAGGGCGGTTACCGACTCGACCCGGGCGTGGTCGTACGTCCAGCCCCCGAGAGTCCGCAGCCAGCGGCTGCCGGCACGTTCGACTGCACCGTCGACCTCCAGGTTCTTGAGAAGCGACTCCATCTGCGTGGGCCGGACATTGAAGGATCCGAGCAGGTCGTTGGTGGACATTGGTTCTGCCCGCTCTTCGAGGAGTGCCACGACGCGTTCAGCGAGATCAGGAGGCGGGAACGCCGAGCGGATGAAGTAGTCCTGAATGTCGGCGTCCTCGGTGCCGCGCAGCAGGATCCCCCAGGACTCATCGAGCGCCCGCCCGGCACGGCCGACCTGCTGGTAGTAGGCGATCGGCGATCCCGGCGACTGGTAGTGGATCACGAAGGAGAGGTTGGGCTTGTCGAAGCCCATGCCGAGAGCAGAGGTCGCCACCACCGCCTTCACATCGTTGGACAGGAGGGCCTGCTCGGTTTCGATCCGTTCGTCGGGGTCCGTACTGCCGCTGTAGGCGACGGCGTTGATTCCCTCCGATCGAAGCCAGCCCGCAACCCGCTCGGTGTCGGCGACGGTGAGGCAGTAGACGATGCCCGTCCCGTCCAGTTCCGGAAGGACCGCGGCGAGCCAGGTCAGGCGCTCGGCCTGCGAGGGGATGTCGAGTGCGTGAAGTCGCAGCCCGGCGCGCCGCAGCGGACCCCTCACCAGGGGAAGACCCGAGCCGAGTTGTACGGCGACATCCTCGGTCACGCGGTCGTTAGCGGTTGCCGTACAGCACAGGACGGGTACGGCGGCCGGCAGAAGCCCCAGAACACGCGTGATGCGCCGGTAGTCGGGACGGAAGTCGTGGCCCCAGTCGGAGATGCAGTGCGCCTCGTCGATCACCAAGAGGCCGCTGCGACGTCCGACCTCGGGCAGGACCTCGGTGCGGAACGTCGTGTTGGCCAGCCGCTCGGGCGAGATCAGCAGCAGGTCGACTGTGTCCTCATCCAGCCTCCCCAGTACGAGATCCCAGTCGTCGCGGTTGGTGCTGTTGATCGTCTCGGCTCGCACCCCCATCCGCTGCGCCGCTTCGATCTGGTTGCGCATGAGAGCCAGCAGCGGTGAAACCAGCAGCGTCGGCCCGCTGCCGCGGTCCCGGAGCATGCGGGTGGCGATGAAGTACACGGCACTCTTGCCCCACCCGGTGCGCTGCACCAGCAGCACCCGCTCCCGCCGCCCCACAAGCCGCTCGATCGCCTCCAACTGGTTCGGCCGGAACTCCGCACCCGGATCCCCTGTGAGCCGCCGCAGCAGCCCGAGAGCCTCTCCAGCGAGCCTCGGCCCCGGCGCCGAATGCCCACCCGATCCCGATCCAGCTGACCGATCCGTCATGATGTGAACCCTACGAGGGGGGTGTGACAGGGAGCTTCGCGGGATCCGTTCTGGGCGCGGGCCTGGTGGGTCCGCCGCGCTCGCCGCGGGCGTGCGGTTCCCGATCGGTCCTCGGGCGAGCGCGTCGTGCGCGACCGGCGAGCGCGTCCTACAGGAGCGACAGGTCAGACGAGTGCCCGAATGGCCTTCACCGACCGGTGGTTGCGGGCCGTCATCTCGGTGTCGATGAACCGCGGCAGGCGCTCGACCAGCTTGGACCGGCCGAACCCACCGGGGGTGTGGAGGTAGAGGACCCCCTCGGTCAGCACGAACTCCTCGCCCTGCGTGGCCAGTTCCCGGAGGCCATCCAGATCGGCGGCCGGGTCGGGTTCGGCGAGGAAGAAGAAGTGGACCGCCTTCGGATCCTGCTCGCCCTGGGGGAACGGGTTGGCGGCGATGGCGGCGTCGAAGGCGTCGACGTCGAGGACGAACGTGTGGGGAGCGAACCCGAAGTGCCCCTCGATGGCGCCCCGGATCGAGCGGGCCACCGAGTCACGGTCACCGTCCGGCGAGTCCACAACGATGTTGCCGCTCTGGATGTAGGTGCGAACGTTCTCGAAGCCGACCTCGGCGAGTAGCTCGCGAAGTTCAGCCATCGGCAGCTTGCGACGCCCACCGACGTTCACGCCCCGCAGGAGCACGATCCAAGTCGTCATCGCCGCCAGCCTCCCACGGCCCGCCCACCGACACCCGCCGAGCGTGCCGGCAGGCGAGCCCAAGGCAGTAGATGACACTCGCTCGATGTGCCAGATGTCGAGCATTCGATGTACGAGGTGTCGAAATACCTCTGCGCGGCCGGCTGGCGCGCCCGCGGTAGCGTCATCGACGTGGAGGAGCAACGGTTCGACATCGATCGTTTCCATCGTTGGGCGCTCGGGAATCTCGTCAGCAACACAAACCGCGGCATCTTTGCTGAGTGGCTCGTCGGCCAAGCGCTCGAATCCATCGGCGACCGTGAGGTTCGGGAGGAGTGGGACGAGTGCGACCTTCGCTACCGCGGCCTCAAGATCGAAGTCAAGACCTCCGGCCTGGATCAGACGTGGCATCAGGACCGGCGGTCGCCACCGAGGTTCGACATCAAGCGTCGGACGTGGATCTGGGATGCGCAGACAGGCGAATCGACGCCGCACGATCCTCCGATCCGGCCGGCCGACCTCTACGTGTTCTGTCTCCACGAACCGATCCCGGCGACGAATCCCAACGTGCGCGAGCCAGAGGCCTGGAAGTTCTGGGTCGTGTCGAAGCGGACGCTCGACAACCAACTCGGGCCGCAGAAGTCCGTTGGTCTCTCGACGCTGAGCGAACTAACCGCACCTCTTGGATGGTCAGATCTCAGGGCCGAAGTCGATCGGTGTATCAAAGAGGTGAGAAGTTGACTACGGCAGCGGATGTGCCTCAGCCTGCCCGACCGCGGGGTGGCTCAAAGCTGAGGCAGTGAGGCTTGCTGTCTGGGTCACTCGGTCCTTCGAGGCGCTCACCCGGTACCAGGGTCGAGTTCAGTCTTGGCGGGTTCGCCCGAACTGGCCCGGCCATCGTGGAGGCGACGCCGCTCAGGCGTCGAAGCCGGGCAGGTGCACGTCCTCGAATCCGTCGGTGACGCGTTTCGCCCAGCGCATCAGTGAGATGGCGCTCGGATGGTCAGTGGCATGAATCATGTGGTACTGCGGGCGACCATCGTCGGGACTCCTGATCAGCTGTGAGACGACGTATTGGTACCCCAGTCCATACAGACGGTCCGAGAACCTCTGCAGTAGCGAACTTGCTGGTTGATTACCCTCCCAGAGATCCCACCAGGTGTCGCGGCCACCAAGGATGCGATCCAACGTCTCTGGGCTGAAAGACTCGGGGTAGCGGGTGCGGTCCTCGGGCCAGAGTCTGTAGATGGCTTGATGCGAGTTGAAAAGGATCCAGAGTTCGACCTTGCAGGTCTTCGGGCGACCGCTGTCCGCGGGCGGGGGTTCGTAGGTCTTCCAATTGGCGAGGACCTCGATGGTCCGCCAATCGAGTTGGGTGGACTCTTGGTCGAGGAACGCGAAACATGGGCGAGCCTCGTCGAGTTGTCCGTGTCTCAGCAATTCAGGGATCAGCATGTTGCAGTCGCCGGAGTGGATGCGGATCCGATCCGACACGCGAGCGGGCAGTGCTCCAACGGCGGCAGTCAGTGCCTCGACGTGGCTCGGATCCTTCTCGATCAGGTCAAGGCTGGCGAACGCCCCGCTCTTTGCGGCGATCAGCGATGACCCGTCGCATTCGACTTGTTCCCCGTTCTTGGAGGAGAAGCCCCGGCCGGTGCCCGCGAAGGCGTCAATGAACGCGCCGCCCCCGGCAACCCGCCGGTAGAGCTTCAGGTAGTTCTCGAACACCTCCAGCTTGTCAAGCGTCCAGCCATGGAACTCCCGAACCTCGGTGGCGAGATCGCGCGCCGTCGGTATTGCTCGACGGGACTCACTTTCGACAGCCAACTCGTCGAGCACGGATTCGCTCAGCAGAGGCTTCTCCCAATCTGCTGGCGGCCTGCTCATCAGACGACGACAACCAGGTCGATTGGCATCTCGTCGTGGTGCTTTCCGTCGAGGTCGCGGCCGTTGGCTTTGGGGGTTCGGCCTCCCCACTGTTTGAAGAAGAAGGCGACGTCGGCGGTGCCGCACTGGTCGCGGAGGGCGCGGACCCAGGACTCGTCCATGGGGCGGGCGCCCGGACCGCTCTCGCCGCCGGCGATCAGCCAGTCGATGCCGGTGAGGTCTAGGTGGGGGAGGGGACCGAGCAGCGGTTCGGCGCTGACGAATCGGACCTTGGCTTCGACTTTGCGGAGATGGTCGATCCGGAACGCGTAGCGCTCCGTCTCGACGCTGACGCCCATCCAGACGTTGTCGGGCCAGTCGAGTTCGTCGGAGAGGTTGCGCAGCCGGCGGGAGCGTTTGGTGAGGATCTGGTAGGTGTGCTGTGGCGTGCCGGCCATCACCTCGAACACGCGGCGGATGAAGTCGAGTGGCACGTCGGGGTGGAAGAGGTCGCTCATCGAGTTGACGAACACCAGCCGCGGTGAGCGCCACGTGTAGGGGATGGCCAGGGTGTCGGGGTGCAACGTCAGCCGGAAGCCGGGGCCGCTGGTGCGGGGGTCGCCGTCGTTGCCGTACTTGGGCTGGCCCATGGCCTTCAGGCGCTTGGCGAGCGCGAGCGCGTAGCAGTTGTCGCAGCCCGGTGACGTTTGGTCACAACCCGTTGTCGGGTTCCACGTCGTCTCGGTCCACTCGATGCCCGAACGGTCGGCCACAGCCCTCCTCGCAACTCGGCTATCCACAGCCCTGATCGTAGAAACGGGGTACGACAGCCTTGCCGAGCATCGGTGTCCGGGCCAATCGCGACGTAGAGGCAGCATGGCGAGTTCCGAGGTTGGACGTACCGGCGGCGGTACGATTCGGGAAGTGCCCCAGATCGCACCGCGATTGCAGTGAGCGGCTTTTCGCTCCCGGACTTCGCTGCCCCGCCGGTTGTGGAGACTGTGCTCGGTGTCAGCTTCCTCGAGGTCCCTCAGCTGACTTCGACCCAGATCGTGCGCTTCTGGGGACAGCATCTCGCGGAGGCTCTACCGAGTGACGCGGAGCGTTCTTCCTACAACGTGCCGGTTGAGCGTTTCCCCGCGCCGCCCCCGAGAGAGGAAATGTCCGTCAGGCTTCGTGTGGAGCCTCCACCGACGCGGTTCATGTTCTCGGACGACAACCGCCTTGTCCAGATCCAGTCCGACTGGTTCGCGTACAACTGGCGCAAGACACCGGCGCGGCCCGACTACGAGCGGTACGAAGCCGGCCGCGAGCGGTTCCAGTCCCACCTTGAGCAGTTCATCGCATTCCTAGACGCAGATCTGCAGGCGCGCCTACAGCCCGTCCAGTGCGAGATCACCTACGTGAACCACATCGCTCTGCCGGGCCCGACCGACGGAGCGGGACCTCTGGGTGCGGTTCTGCGCGACGTTCAACCGACCGCCGGAGCGTACCTCCCCGAGCCGCACCACGCCGAGTTCTCAAGCCGCTACGAAATGCACGCGGAGGACGTCGTCGGGCGACTCCACCTGTCTGCGCGTACCGCGGCAGTCGATCGAGACTCGGATGCCCCGCGAGTTGTCCTGACGCTTACGGCGCGTGGTGCACCCCCATCAGGTGATCTTTCGGGCGTGCTTCGATTCCTGGACGCCGGACGGGTGTGGATTGTCCGCGGCTTCGAGGATCTGACGACCTCACGGATGCGGGAACGGTGGGGCCAGAAGTCAACGGGAGGACCCCCATGACACCCCCAACGGGAGCAGTGCTTGCCGAATCGTCTCCTGGGCAGCCTCTGCACCGGGCGGCATCGCAGATCGCGGCTCAATCGAGTGGTCGCTCGCGGGTGTACGTGCTGTCCGAGATGCATTGGGCAGCAGAGTGGCGCGACGAGACTCTGCGACAGATTCGGAATCTCCGGTGGTTGGCCGCGGGTTGGGACGGTCCAGGGTCGCCGGCTATGCGCGAATCGACCTTGGCGCTCGCTTGTCAGTTGGTCGAACGACTAGCCGAGGGCTTGCCGGATCTGCAGCCACCCGCGATCGTGCCGACTCCCGATGCCGGGGTGTTCATTGAGTGGTACGACCCGACGCGAAGCGTCGGATTCACTGTCCGAGATGCCGACCATGTCGAACTTTGCTACGAGGACACCGCGCGCGGTATCGAGTGGGAGGGTCACGTCGGCAGTCAGCCCAACGATGACTGGCGCCGGATCCTCCTAGCCCATCAGCGGTAGTCACGGCTCACCGTTCCGCTGATCCGCACTCGTGCAGAGCAGCCACTATGCCGACGATCTCGAAGGTGTCCCTCCCGGCTCACAACTCATTAGACGGATCAATCCGAGGTTCTGTGTGTGGACTGAACCCGACGAGCAAGGGATGCCGCGAATCAACCGCATGGCCGTTCAGTTCTATCGTCCGGAAGAAGCACAACAGCTCGGATGTCCGGGTCCGGCGGCTTCCTACCACTTGGAGCATCTACTGGAATCGGTCGATGTCCTCTGCCAACGCCATCCCGGTTACGGCTTCTCGCGCATCGGCGCGGATGATGTACGAGCCGACGGAGTGCTCGGCATACAGCCTTGGCCGACTGTCGAGAGTCCCGAGCATGTCGTGGTGTTTCGCAACGATGGCGGCAGGCGGTTGCAGGGGAGCCAGGGCAAGCGTCTCGCCGAGCATCTCACGCGCAACTGGATCATTCCGCCCACGCGCCCCGACGTTGTCGGCTAAGGCGTACTGAGTCGCGGTGCGAACCAGCGTCAGGTCGATGCGACGGACGACGGGGCCAGCCCTCCAGCCGCCTGACCGGGGCAACGCAACGCTGCGGCTTGAGATTCGCTGCTTGCTCGGCGAGACTGGCTGAACCGAGAGCAGTAGCTTGACGGAGCAGACCCGGCTCCTCTCCGGACGGTGAGCAGTCGGGTCTTGCGTGTCGATGCGACTCGGACTCCTCCGCCGGGGGACATGCCGTTGATGTCGACGACCTAACGCACTGTCGCTTCGATCTCAGGGCGTCGCCACGCCGCCGACTCGTAGGCTCAGGTCGTCGTTTCGGGCTCGAGTTGGGTCTGTGGCCAACGCGTCGGCGAGTGTTCAGAAATCGTCCTCGGGGTCGCTCGCCGAGTGCGCTCTCAGGGCGGCCCGCAGTGTGACAGGGGAGACCAGAGCGGGGTCGCCCTTCTCCTCCAGTTCGTCGGCGTAGCGCAGGAGGGCTTCCCGGTCGGGTCCGGCCGGGCTCCTGTAAGCCCTGCGGCGCAAACGCGCTGGCATCGAGTTGTGAACGGGTTCGCCGCCGCCGGATTGGGCCGAATCGCCGTTTGCCTGCTCGCTATCGGGTGGATGCTCGTCTGTTGTCGCGGCGAGGATGGCTTCGCAGAGCGCGTCGCGGGAGATGACCACCCGGTCGCTGCGTGACTCCAATTCGTCGGCGAGGCGCAGCAGCGCGGCACGTGGACGAATTGGCAGGTAGTCGGCCTCGAGGCGCACCACGGCGGACAGTTCGATGTGTGGGCCCGGGGAGATGGCCGGTGTCGTCACGGAGCGACTCCTTCGTCTGCGTCCAGAATACCCAGCGTGGCGACGATCATCCGCTTCAGTTCTCGAGCCGTGCGCCTGGCCTCGGCGGAGTGTCGTGCAGCAGCGTCTGTCGCTATCCGGGCGAACTGGGCGTCGGTCGCTGCGCGTTCGGCATGATCCGACACTTCCATGGCCCTGCGAGCGAGCGCGTCAACGGCGGCGTACGCCTCGTCGAGGCGCCTCCTCGGGTCATCAATGGTGGGATCATACTGCAAGTAGCAACTGTTTCCAGTATGTTACATATGTTATATGATATTTTAGAAGGTTCCATTCGTTGATGCTGCATCCTCTGCATGCGGTGATCACCCCCGGCGCCCGCGGCGGGTGGGGGTGGGTGGGCGGCTTGCGGCGATGCGTTCGAGAAGCACCGATGCCGGCTCATCGTCAGGATTCTGCGGCACGAGCAGTCCCACAAACTACCGCCGGCGCGTTCTGCACCGCTGCGCATGACACACCGAGGTCGCTGGACAACCGAATCGCCGCCTGCCCCACATAACGCGAAGAGCCGGTCTGATCGGAAGATTTCCGATAGCCACGCGAGGGCGGCCTCCTCGACCTGGTCAGGCGACTCGGATCCAAAGAGGCGCGTTAGTTCCTGACCTCGGAGTCGTTCGCCCCCGGGGCGGCGAGGGCGTCGGCGAGGGCTTGGATTTCTTCGAGGGCTGCTTGGAGGTCTTCGGCGATTTCGGCGGCGAGGATGGCGGGCGCTGGGAGGTCGTCGGTGTCACCGATGCTGTCGTCGCGGAGCCAGAAAATGTCGAGGCTGACCTTGTCGCGGGCCAGGAGTTCGTCGTAGGTGAAGCGCTTGAAGCGTTCGGAGGGCTCGCGGCGGTGGGTTTCGCCGGGGCGGTAGCAGGCCACGAAGTCGTCGAGGTCGGCGCGGCGGAGGGGGT